>Ga0114959_10001415_pt1 | contig 20943 bp, 14 predicted proteins | sample C_130625_EF_Meta_FD_87317 | JGI IMG/M metagenome (GOLD analysis project Ga0114959, IMG submission 87317) | Freshwater microbial communities from Lake Croche, Canada to study carbon cycling - C_130625_EF_MetaG | ecosystem: Environmental > Aquatic > Freshwater > Lake | place: Lake Croche, Canada... | reverse complement strand
TCGTCTACTGCATCTCGCGGAAGGAGACCGAGCAACTCGCCGCCCGGCTCGCCGCCGAGGGGATCCTCGCCAAGCCCTACCACGCCGGACTCGACCCGACCAAGCGGCGTCGCACCCAGGAAGCGTTCGCCCGCGAGACGATCGACGTCGTCGTCGCGACCGTCGCCTTCGGCATGGGGATCGACCGCTCCGACGTCCGCCTCGTCCTCCACACCTCGCTCCCCAAGAGCCTCGAGGCCTACCAGCAGGAGACGGGACGGGCCGGCCGCGACGGCCTGGCGGCCGAGTGCGTCCTCCTCTACTCCTCCGCCGACGTCTTCAGTTGGGAATCGCTCGTGCGGAAGAGCGCCGGCGAATCGGATCTCGATCCTGACGAACAGGAACGACTGATCGCCGGGCAACTCGAACACCTCCACGCGATGCGCCGGTATGCCCAGGCCGCGCGCTGCCGGCATGCGGCGCTCTCCGAGTATTTCGGCCAAGCCTACGGCGCCGAGCCCTGCGGGGCATGCGACGTGTGCCTGGGCGAGACGGAGAGCCTCCCCGATTCGACCGTGATGGCCCAGAAGCTGATCTCCTGCGTGGCCCGGGTCGGAGAGCGGTTCGGGGTCCGTCATGTCTGCGAGGTCCTCCGCGGGGCGAAGACCGACGGGATCATCCGCCACGGCCACGACCGGCTGTCGACGTTCGGATTGCTCGCCTCGATCGACCAGCGAACGGCCGAGAACTTCGTCCACCAGCTCCTCGATCAGGGCCTCCTCGACCGCAGCCCCGGAGACCGTCCGGTGGTGTTGCTCAACACCCTCTCCTGGGAGGTGATGCGGGGGCAGCGGCCGGTGGTGCTTCTCGAACCGCGATCCGGCAGGGCGAAGGCCTCGAAGGCCGACGCCGACGACTGGCAGGGCGTCGACCGCGACCTCTTCGAGCGGCTCCGGTCCTGGCGGCGGCGGGTCGCCGAGGCCCGCGGTAAGCCGGCTTGGACGATCCTCGACGACAAGGCGCTCCGCGCGATCGCCCGCGACAAGCCGACAAGCCCGGCGGCCCTGCTGCGGGTGAAGGGGATCGGCGAGAAGCGATTGGCCGATTTCGGGGATGCAATCCTCGATCTCGTGGCGGGAAAGCCGGTCTGAAGTCACCCGGCGGCGCCCGCGGGACCGATCCGGGAAGTCGCTCTCCGCGATCGGGCCGCTGCCTGCCACAATTGATCCGATGGGAAGCCCGATCCGCAACCTCGTCGCCGCAGCCGCCTCGCGGATCGGCTATTTCGCTTCCAAGCACACGCTGCTTGCCGACCTGCGCCGGGTTGTCGATCTCCTCCGGCCTGTCGATGCAGGTCGAGGGCTGATTCGGATCGGTGCCGATGGGGACGGCGGCTATCTCCTCCCCGATGACCTCGATCGCATCTCCGCCTGTTTCTCCCCCGGTGTCGACCGGCAGGCGACCTTCGAGAACGCCCTGGCCCTGCGTGGCATCGGCTCCCACCTCGCCGATCGCTCCGTTGCCGCCCCACCCTCCGGGTGTGCGCCCCTGAGCTTCGAGCCGGTCTTCCTCGGCACCTTCGACGGCGCGGGGACGACCACCCTTCAGAGTTGGGTGGGTCGCCACGCCCCCGCCGAGACCGGCGACCTGCTCCTCCAGATGGACATCGAGGGTGCCGAGTACGGGGTCATCGACAACGCCGAGCGTTCCCTGCTCCGCCGATTCCGGATCCTCGTCGTCGAGTTTCATCACCTCGACGCGCTCGGCCAGCCGTTCGTTTGCCGCCGCATTGGCGAGGCAGTGGAAAAGCTGCGCCTCGATTTTCTCCCGGTCCACCTCCATCCCAACAACTACGCCGGGATCGTCAGGATCGGGGGATTTCCGGTGCCGCCGCTCCTCGAGGTCACCTTCCTGCGGAAAGATCGCTGCCTGTCGGCACGACCGCGGACCGATTTCCCTCATCCGCTCGACCGCGACAACGTGCCCCGGAAACGGCGGGCCGTACTGCCGAGGGAGTGGTACGCATGACGGCCAAACCAAGAGCCGCTCAGCCTTCGCCGAGGTAGGCCTCGCGAACACGCCGGTCACCGGCGAGCTCCTTGCCGGGCCCAGAGAGGGTGATCCGGCCAGTCTCGAGAACGTAGCCCCGGTCGGCAAGTTTGAGCGCTGCACGGGCGTTCTGTTCGACGAGCACGACGGCGATCCCACGCTTCGCAAGGCTGCCGATGACCTCGAAGATCTTCTGCACGATCAGCGGGGCAAGCCCCAGCGACGGCTCGTCGAGGAGGAGGAGCTTCGGCCGGCCGATGAGGGCCCGGGCGAGCGCCAGCATCTGTTGCTCGCCGCCGGAGAGGGTGCCCCCCATCTGGCCCATCCGCGTGCCGAGGACGGGAAACAGGGCGCAGGCCTCCTCGATGTCACGGGCCACCGTCGCCCGGTCAGTCTGCGTGAAGCCGCCGAGCTGGAGATTCTCGCGCACCGACAGCCGCGGGAAGATCCGTCGTCCTTCCGGGGCATGGCCGATGCCGAGCTTGGCGATCGCATGGGTGGGGAGCCCGACGATCGGTCGGCCTTCGAACGAAATCGTCCCGCGGCGCGCGGGCACGACTCCGGAGATTGCCATGAGGAGCGTCGTCTTCCCGGCGCCATTAGCGCCGATGATCGCCACGGCCTCCCCCTCGGCGACCTCGATCGACACGCCATCGAGCGCCCGAATCGGGCCGTATCCCGCCTCGAGCTCCTTCACTTCCAGGATCGGCATCGCCTTCTCCCCCCTGCCCCGCTCCGGCCACGGGAACGTTGTCAGCCCTCGCCGCCGAGGTAGGCCTCGATCACTTTTTCGTCACGACGCACCTCGGAGGGCGTGCCCTCGGCGATCTTCGTGCCATGGTCGAGCACGGCGATCCGGTCGCTGACCCGCATCACGACATTCATGTGATGTTCGATGAGGAGCACGGTGACGCCCCGGTCGCGGATCCGCTCGACGAGCCCGGCCAAGTCGCCCGCCTCGCTTGGATTCATCCCTGCGGCAGGCTCGTCGAGGAGGAGGAGCTTCGCCCCGGTGGCCAGCGCCCTAGCGATCTCCAGTCGGCGTTGATCGCCGTAGGGGAGCTCGCCCGCGATCCGGTTGGCGTCGCCGGAGAGCCCGACGAAGTCGAGGGCCGAGAGTGCCTTGATCCTGGCCTCTGCCTCGTCCCGGCGGTTCTTCGGAGTCCGCAGGAGCATCGAGAACACGCCGCCGGGGATCGTGCGGTCGAGTCCGACAAGGACGTTCTCGAGGACGCTCATGCTGGAAAAGAGGCGGATGTTCTGGAAGGTGCGGGAGATGCCAGCCCGCGCGACGACGTGCGGCGAGCGACGACCGCGCTGCCAGACGGCGAGCGTGCCGGCGATGCCGAGGAGCATCCCCGAGACCAGGCCCAGCCAGCCCCGCCAGCGGATGCGGCTCTTGCCAGCGGCGAGTCGGTCGAGCACCTCCTCCTTCACCGGGGGGAGCACGACCAACGGGGCGGCGCCGAGGTCTTGCTGGTTCAGATCGGTGGCATCGGGGACGGTGCCCGGGCCCGTACGCCGGGCGGTGACCTTCGCCTGGAGGGCGTCGCGCACGAGCTTCGCTTCGCCCAGGTCGCGTTTGATCGCCAGGACATCACTCCCGTCAGCGCTCACCACGCGCCATTTCCCCGCCATCTGGTCGATGGCCAGCTCGGAGCGGAAGTAGCCACGGAGACGCTCCATCGCCCCCGACATCGTGAACCGCTCGCCGGTGATCATCCCTCGCTTCACGACCGCCATCCACAGCCGGTCGACATCGACGGCCGCGGCGGCGAACAGCAGGCCGGTGAGAAGCCCGACGGCGAGCGCCCGAAGGATCGTCCCCGGCGTGAAGGCCCGCTCGAGCCGCTTCCCCCGGAATCGCACCGATCCCGAAGACGGCGCATAGATGCCGCTGACGCAATTGAAGGCGGTCGTCTTGCCGGCGCCGTTGGGGCCGATGAGGGAGATGATGCTCCCCTCGGGGACGTCGAGATCGAGCTCCGACACGGCCACGAGCCCGCCGAAGCGCACCGTGATCCTATCGACGTGAAGGAGGGGAGTTCCGGCACGACCGGCATTCTCGTTCATGATCCTGCTCCCCCCTCATGGAGTTCGGCCGCCACGCGCCGCGACGGGATCAGCCCCTCCGGCCGGTACCGCATCACGAGCACCAGCGCCACGCCGAAGATCGCCAGCCGCCAGCCGCTGAAGGAGAGGTAGCTCAAGCCCTTCGGGTTGATGTTCATCTGCTGGATCCAGGAATCGGCCCACGGCGCGAGCACCGTGTCGAAGCCGACGAGGATCGCCACGCCGAGAAGCGTGCCGGGAATGCTTCCGAGGCCCCCGAGGATCACGGCACAGAGGACCATGATCGAGCGGTTGAAGTCATAGGCATTGGGATCGGCGGTGGTCGACAGGCTCGCCGCATAGAGGCAGCCGGCCAGCCCCGCCACGGCCGACGACATCGCGAACGCCGAGAGCTTGACCTTCGTCGCGGAGATTCCCATCGCCTGGGCGGCGAGCTCGTCCTCGCGGACGGCGACGAGAGCCCGGCCGAGTCGCGAATTCTCGAGTCGCCGCATGGCGAGCACGACCCCGGCAAGCGAGAGGAGCGCGAGGTAGTAAAACCAGCGCGGATCGATGGCGAACTCCTTTCCCAGATCGATCCCCCCGAGGGTCACCCCGGCGCCGGGGGGCGGAACGGGATTGAGCCCCTTCATGCCGCCGGTGATCTGCTCGAGATTCCGCAACGTGACTTTGACCACCTCGCCGAAGCCAAGCGTCACGATCGCCAGATAGTCGCCACGGAGCCGGAGCGTCGGGGCACCGAGGGCCAGCCCGGTGCCGGCGGTGACGAGGACGGCGATCACCGCAGCGGCGAGGAACCCGATCTGGAACGGGTACATCGGCACGGTGAGGATCGCGACACAGTAGGCCCCGATCCCGAAGAACGACGCGATGCCGAGGTGGACGAGCCCGGTGTAGCCAACCATCACGTTGAGGGCCAGGGCGAGGATGCAGTAGATGAAGAGATTCGTCACCTGCCCGCCGAGGGCGCCGCCGAGGGCGGGGATCACCAGCGGCGCGATCGCCAGCACAGCGAGCGTGACCAATTCCCAACGCTGCGCGAGGAAGCCCCAGAGGCCGGCTGAGGGGGCCGGTGGGGTGGATGTTCTTGTGGATCGGTTGGTGGCCACGGGGTCTACACCTTCTCCTTCACGCGGCGACCGAGGAGGCCCTCGGGACGGAAGACGAGGATCACGATCAGGATCGCGAACACGATCGCCCCGGTCCATCGCTCGCCGACGTAGGCACTGGCCAGTGCCCGCACCAGGCCGATGACGAGCCCGCCGAGGACGGCGCCGGGGATGCTGCCGATGCCGCCGAGGACCGCGGCGGTGAAGGCGTAGAGGCCGTTTTGGAACCCCATCTGGAAGCCGATGGTGTTGATGTAGAGCCCGTAGATCACGCTCGCCGCCCCACCGAGGAAGCCACCGATGAAGAAGGTGGCGGCGATCACCCGATCGACATCGACGCCGACGAGGGCCGCAGCCGTCGGATCCTGCGACACCGCCCGCATCGCCTTGCCGAGCTTCGTTCCCTTCACGAGCACCGAGAGGGCCACCATCAGCGGCCCGACGATGAGGACGACGAGGAGATCCTTCCAGGTGAACTGGAGGGCATCGTTGTGGAGGAGGTTGGTCGAGGGGAGGAGTTCGGGGAACGACTTGTCGGCCGGCCCGAGCCAGAACAGCCCGACGTTCATGAAGATGAACGACACACCGATCGCCGACACCAGCGGGGCGAGCTTGGGCGCGTTGCGGAGAGGCTTGTAGACGATCCGATCGACCGCCACGTTGAGCAGCCCGCAGAACAGCCCGCAGAGGAGCACGAGCCCCCCGATTCCCACCCAGGTGGTGGCCGGCCCGGCCGCAGTCATGCCGAGGGCCCCGACGAGCGACAGCGCCAGACAGGCCCCGAGCATGATCAGATCGCCGTGGGCGAAATTGATCAGGCCGATGATCCCGTAGACCATCGTGTACCCCAGCGCCACAAGCGCGATGAGCGCGCCGTTGGTGAGGCCGATGAGGCACTGTTGGAGGAGGAACTGAACAGACACGCGGATGGATTTCCGGAAAAGGATCGGACCGGTGGTCAGGGTCAGGGGGGCCCGCCTGACGGGGCATCGGCCGGGAGAGGACCGGCCCCGGCCGGATTGGCGACGAGATCGGCCTCGTCGAGAACCTCCTTGAACTCGAATCGCCCCCCCTTCACGACGTTCACGGTGAGAGTGCGGAGGGTCGTGTCTCCATTCTCGTCGAAGCCCCAGTGGCCCAGGGCGCCGTCGAAGTCGCGGATCGCCAGGGCAGCGTCGCTGATCGCGCGGCGGTCCTTGCTGTCGGCGGTCGCGATCGCCTGGATGGCGACCCGGGCGGCCTCGTAGCCATACACGGCGTAGGCCTCGGGAAGCTCCCCGTATTTCGCCCGGTAGCGCTCGACGAACTCGCCCCCCTTGCCGGTGAGCTTCTCCGGCGGCAGCCCGCCGAAGGTGACGAAGCAGCGTCCCTCGAGGTTCGACGCACCGGCCGAATCGATGAACACCTGCTCCATGCAGCCGTCGGGCACCATGAGATCCGCGCCGATGCCGGCAGCGGCCATGTCCTTGGCGAGTTGCCCGCCCTTGCTCTGTGTCGTGCCGCCGAAGTAGACGAGATCGGGCTTCTTCGCCTTGATGCTCGCCATCAACGACTTGAACTCCTGCGCCTTGGCATCGATCGAATCGTGCCCGAGGACCTCGATGCCGAGCTCCCGGCAGCGCTCGTCGAAGAGGTCGGCGATTCCCTTTCCGTAGACCTCGTTGTCGTCGAGGATGTAGACCTGCTTGACGTTCCGTCGGAACGCCCAGTCCGCCGCCATCGGCCCCTGGAGATCGTCGGCGGGCACGACGCGGGTGTAGTTCCGCCGGCCGGTGGGGCGGTAGACCTCCGGCTCTCCGGGCACGCCGAGCCCTGGCTTCGTCAGCCCGACTGCGGTATTGGCCGGCGACACCATGAGCAGATCGCCGAGATTGAGGATCGGCATCGACACCTTCGCCGCCCCCGAGTTGAACGTGCCGATGTAGGCACAGACATCCGGATCCTGGAGGGCGCGGCGGGCGTTGGCTGCCTCGGCCTCGCTCGTCCACTGCCCGGCGGCGGCGGTCGAGTCGTCGAGATCGAGGTACTCGATGCGGAACCGGCCCACCTTCCCCCCCGCCTCGTCGATCGCCATGCGGATCCCGCGGACGAGCGTGTCGGACTGGTGCTTCGCCGAACCGGTCCGGGGCAGGCTGCTGACAATCTTCACGAGATTCGGATCGGCCGGGCGGCAACCGAACGAGCCGAGGCTGACGGCGAGCAGCGGCAGCAGTCCGGCGAGGCGGAGAAGGAGTCGGCGACCGGACCGGGAAGATGGAGTCATGCGACGAATGTAGAACCGACGTTTTCCGGCCGCAACGGGCCTCCCACCAATCCCATCCCCCGAATGGGCTGCTTCCAGGCCTTCACTGCCGCACCATCCGCCAGGCCCGGTGGATCCGCTCGTTGCGAAAATCCTCGGGGATCGTGCGGTTGGTGATCTCGCGGAAGGTGAAATCAGCCGCGAGCGTGGCCTCCGCCAGATGGAAGCGGCGGAAGTTCGTGGAGAAGTAAACAGTACCGCCTGGGGTGAGATTGCGGGCCACCAGGGCGAGGAGCTCGGCATGATCGTGCTCCACATCCCACGGCGCCTCGCTCCGGGCCGAGCGGGAGAAGGTGGGGGGATCGACGACGACGAGGTCGAACGGGGGCTCGCCGCGACGGGCCCGGTGTTCGAGGAAGGCGCGGGCATCGTCACGCACGATCCGGTGGCGACCGGCATCCTTGAAGCCGTTGATGGCGAGATTCGTGCGCGTCCAATCGAGGTAGGTGTTGGAGAGGTCGACGCTCACCGTGTCGGTCGCGCCACCAGCCGCCGCGTACACCGAAAAACTCCCGGTGTAAGAAAAGAGGTTGAGCATCCGCTTCCCGGCCGCTTCGTCTCTGACCATTCCGCGCGTGACACGGTGATCGAGGAACAACCCGGTGTCGAGGTAATCGGAGAGATTGACCTCGAACGACAGCCCCCCCTCCTTCACCTGGAGGAGCGCCTCGCGGCCATCGACCTTCTCGTACTGCCCCCCCTCGCGCTGCCGACGGCGGATTTTCAGGAAGGTGCGGTCGTGGGAAACTCCGAGCTCCGCGGCGGCCGCCTCGATCATCCGGTCGAGCCAGACTTCGTGCTCGATCTCGGTCCGATCGTGGGGGCGTTCGTACTCGGCGGCGTGGAGCCAGCCGGCATACCAATCGATGACCAGCGGCACCTCGGGGATGTCACGGTCGTAGATCCGGAAGGCATCGGTGCCGATCCGCCGCGCCCATTTGGAAAGATGCTTGAAGCGTTTGGAGAGTCGCCGACGAAAGTCGCCGATTTGGTCCTCGACGGGCCTGCCGCCGCTTCGCAGCGGGCCCGCGGCTGCCCCAGCCGGCCGGAAGGACGGCGGAGCGGGGGGCGGTGGGAGGTCTGAGTCGTGGAGGCCGTCGTCCGGTGCGTCCGGGGCATGCAGTGCGTCCGGGGCAAGCGCTGCCTGAGCCGGAGGCCGCTCGGTCTCCGGCGGCAGGTGCTGGCGCTCGCGGATCTCGACTTCGAGGAGACGGCAGGCGATCGGGCCGTTGGGGAGATAGACGCGGTGGGTGGGGCGGAGCCCGAGATAGCCGGCCACCGGTGTATCGGGGGCGAGAATGGCCGCGTGCCATCCGCCGCAGGCCCGCACGAGCCAGTCGCCGATGCGGCGGAAGAGGGCCCCGGCGCGGGGCAGCGCGAGCCGCTCACCGTAGGGGGGATTGGTGACGACCAGCCCGCTCCCGGCCGCAGGCACCGCCTGCTCGAAATGCTTCTGTTCGATGGTGATCGCCGCCGACACACCGGCGGCCTCGGCACACAAACCCGCCGCTTCGACGGCTTTTGGATCGAGATCGCTCGCCTGGAAGCTGCCGGGGGGCACGATGACGCGGGCCTCGAGTTCCTCGACGAGCCGGCTGGCAAGGTCGCGGTCGCAATCGCGGAATCGGAAAAACCCATGCCCCTTGCGGCGGGCCCGCCACAGCCCCGGCGCCATCCCCGCCGCGATCGTCGCCGCCTCGACCACGAAAGTCCCCGACCCGCACATTGGATCGAGGAGTGGCTCGCCCGGCGTCCAGCCGGTGATGGCGAGGATCCCGGCGGCCAGGACCTCGGAGAGCGGGGCTTCGACTTCCCCCATGCGCCAGCCGCGTTGGTGGAGCGACTTGCCGGCGGCGTCGCGGAAGATCGTCGCGGTGTCGCCGACGAGATGGAGCGCCAGGCGGAGCGTCGCGCCGCGCAGTTCCACGCTCGGGCGCCTGCCGCTCGGCGTGCGGAGTTGGTCGACGACCGCGTCCTTGACGATCTGGGCGGCGTAGAGCGAATGATTGAGGAACGTGTCGTGGATCGCCGCATCGACGCGGAGCGTGTCGGAAACCTTCAACTGCTCGCGCCAGTCGACCTGTTCCATCGCGGCGTAGAGCGCCTCGGGGCTCTCCACCCGGAAGCGGCCGAGTGGCTCGAGGACGCGGATCGCCGTCCGGCTCTCGAGGACGGCCCGATAGAGCGTCTCCTTCTCCATTCCCGGCAGCGCCGAGAACTCGATCGTCCGCCGGCCGATCCGCAGGTCGGTGGCGCCGACCGCTTCGAGCTCCCGGGCGAGGACCCATTCGAGCCCCTCGAGCGTCCGCGCCGTCATCCGCGGCGGCTCGTCGGCGATCGGCGCCGGGAGCGGGCGGGGAACGGGATGAACGGGGGGGAACGAGGCGGGCATGGGGGAGCACTCGGGCCGCGGGCCAGAAGGGAACGGACCGACCATCATACTCCGCCGGTGTCGGGGCCTCAGAAATCCCGATCTCCGCACCGGCGATGACCGTCCGCGCGGCACGCCCTTCTCGATGTGAGCAAAGCATGCCGTCTGCTGACGACACGTTCTGGATGTAGGATGAATGCCGAGAGCCCAAGTGCCTGACTACGGAGGGCGCGGTTCATCGCGCGAGGACTCGAGCCCATGATGAACGACGCGACAAGGTGGATGCAGGCTTGGCGTAGTGCCGGAGAAGCACTCGAAGGCATTCGCCGTGAGGAACTCCGTTCGATCGATGGCCGAAAGACACTCGCCCTTCTGACCGGCCCGGCCGACTACCGAACGGAGCCCCGGAAGGCGAGGCCATCTTCCGGGCTTGTCGAACAGCAACGCTGGTTCAAGAAGGCCCGCGGCGATGCTTGAGGTCTATCGTGCGGCGGCTGATCTCCAGCGACGTTGCCAGGAGCGGGCTTGGCGGTTCTGCCTGATCGGTGGACTCGCGCTGCAACGATGGGGCGAGCCCCGAGAAACGATCGATGTCGATGTAACGCTCCTCACCGGCTTCGGCGGGGAAGAGGCGTTCGTCCGTACGATTTTGGATTGGTATCAACCGCGCGTCGCCGAACCGGCCATCTTCGCTCTGACCCATCGCGTCTTGCTCGTTCAGGCCGACTCTGGCGTCGGCCTCGACATCGCCTTGGGGGGCATGCCCTTCGAGGAGTCGGCCGTCAGCCGCGCGACTCCCTACGACTTCGCGCCAGGGATTTCCCTGCTGACCGCGTCGGCAGAGGATCTGATCGTCATGAAGGCTTTCGCATCCCGTCCCAAAGACTGGGTGGACCTCGAGGGCATCCTGATCCGCCAGCATGGCCGCCTCGACTGGGCCTATGTCGAATCGCAACTAAAACCGCTTGTCGAACTCAAGGAGGAGCCGGAGATTCTCGAACGCCTGACGAGGCTGCGGAGGCAATGCTGACTTGCCCGCCAAGGCGACGAGCGTGCATGATAGCGCGCATGAAACACCTACGCCTTCCCGCCGTGGCCCGCGTGCTCCTCCTTGCCTGTGCCGGCGCCGTGATGCCGACTGCCGGTCCCCTGCCCTCTCCATCGGCCCGCGCCGATGAGCCGGCGGCGCTTGCGATCCCCGACAGCGACGACGGCCTCCCCGGTGTTGGCCCGATCCGCCGCTACGACTGGTTCAAGGATCTGTGGAAGGAACGACGCGGCGTGTGGGCCGGCAAGAAGGCTGCCGACAAGCGGGCGCTGGTGTTCCTCGGCGACTCGATCACGCAGGGCTTCGGTGACGATTTCCACGGGGCCTTCCCCGGCGCGAAGCTCGCCAATCGCGGCATCAGTGGCGACACGACCCGCGGCATGCTCCTCCGCCTCGCCGACGATTGCTTGGCCCTCGATCCTGCGGGGGTCGTCATGCTCATGGGCACCAACGACCTCGAGGAGGGGGCGGAGCCGGAGACGATTGCCGCCAACGTGAAGGCGATCATCTCGGCGATCGAAGCGAAGAACCCGCGGACGCCGATCATCGTCTGCCAGGTCTTCCCCAGTGCCGCCGACAAGAAGCGGCCGGCCGAGAAGATCAAGAAGCTCAACGCGCTCGTCGCCGAGGCCGTGAAGGGGGACCCGCGCGTCCGGCTCGTCGACACCTGGACGCTCTTCGCCAACGGCGACGGCGATGCAAAAGCCGAGGAGTTCCCCGATCTCCTCCACCCCAACGAACAGGGCTATGCCAAGTGGGTGGCCGCGATCAGGCCGGTCCTCGAGACGCTCGATCTCGTTCCCGTCCCCGCCGACGATTTCCAGCCCGAGCCCGGCTCCGAACTGCTCTTCAACGGCCACGACCTCACCGGCTGGGGCTACCGCGACCAGCCGACGCTCGAGAAGCAGCTCGACCTCGACGGCCGCCAAAGCAGCCCCGATGGCCGTTACGTCGCCAAGGATGGCCGGATCATCGTCACCACGCCGCCGGAGGGGCGCCGCGTCGAGCAACTCTGGACGACGAAGGAGTTCCCTGGCAACTTCCTCCTTAGGCTCGAGTTCCGGGCAACGCCGACTGCCGACAGCGGGGTCTTCATCCGGGCCCCGCAACTCCAGTGCCGCGATTATCTGCTCGCCGGCCCCTACAAGGAGCTGAAGCACTACAAGCCGCAGGAATGGAACGAGCTCATCATCACGGTCATCGACGGCAAGGCAATGTGCCGCTGCAACGACGACATCCTCGAAGTGGCGCTGCCCCTGCCCGAGACCGGCCCGATCGGCCTCGAGGGGGATTCGGGCCAGCTCGAATACCGGCGAAACCGCATCTCCAAGCTCCCCTGACGGCGTCGGTGAACTGCCGCGTTGCCGCCATGAGCTTCCAATCCTTCGTCCGCGGCAGGCGTGTGGCCCTCGTGGGCCCGAGCCGTTCGATTGTGGAATCCGGGCTTGGTACGGAGATCGATGCCCACGAACTCGTCGTGCGGCTCAATCATGGATGGCCCGTTCCCCCCGGGCTCGATGCGGATCTCGGGCACCGACTCGACATTCTCTACCACTGCTGCAACGGCGATCATCCGATCGACCGCGTGTTTTCTGCAGGAATTGATCGACTCCGCTGGGCATGCTTCGAGAACGGCCCCGATTCTCGGAGGCTGCTTGATCGGTGCAGCAACGCGAGCGTCGAATCCCTCGACGTCACCGATCGCTACGCCGATCTCCGCCGCGATCTGGGCACTTTTCCCAACACCGGCCTGGTGGCGATCCACCACCTCCTCGGCGCCGGTGCGGCACGCGTGGCGCTGTTCGGCATGACGTTCTTCCGCGAGCCCTATCTGACGGGCTACCCGGCCGACGGCGCCAATCCCGTGAACTGGCCGGCCGACGGAACCCTGCCGACGCGAATCTGGGAGCACGACCTGCCCGCGCAATACCGGCACTTCACCGAACTCTGCCGGAGGGAACGAAGGATCACGGTCGACAGCGTGTCGCTCGCGGTGATGCCGGAAGTCGGTGAGGCGATCTCACGACGTGAGCTTCGTTGATCACGGAGCATCGCCCACGGTGCTCAGCCTGTCGAGGAGTGGTGTCGGCCCCTTCAGCGCCGGCAACAGCGGCGCGGGAGGAAGCGACTCGACCGCGGTCAGCAGGCGCTCGAAGGCCGCGGTCGCCAGCGGCAGGCCGGCTGCGAAGAATCGAACGCGGGCGGCGAGTCCGGCCCGCGACTGTTCCAGCCGATACGCCCCCTCCCGCAACGCCTCGTAGCCCCACGCGCTACCCCCGAAGCATTCGAGGAACCGCGCATGAACACGCTCTGGAGCGGTTGGGGCCTGCCCCTCGGCCGTCGCGATCAGCAATCGCGGAAGGGAGAAACGGGCGATCGAAGCAATCTCGTCGGGGGTTCCCTGGATGTCCTCGCGGAAATCCCGGCAGACCCAAAACAGCGCGGCCAAACGGGCGTGCTGCTCCCAGGGGAACGACGTTCCGGCGATGCTCCGGGCGGATGCATCCTCGGCAGCACGGAGCCGAGCCGATCGCCATGGTGCGACTGCGCAGAGCCAGCGGAGGAGTGATGGCGTGAGGATCATCGGCGCCACGCCAGCGATGGCTGGAGACTCACCCCGGCAGGCCCGCCACGTTTTGGCGATTGTCGAGAACAGAGCGGGACTTACCTCACGGTCTTCCTCGACGAGCAGGTAGGCCTCCTCGTCGGTCTCCCGTTCCCCGGATCCGCCGGCCACGACCTTCACGCCGAGACGCTCGAAAACGCTGGCAACGGATCCCATCCACTCTGGCGCCGGGGCCGGCCGATCGTCCGGCTCTGACGTCTCTGGGACGCCGACCGACCGGTCGAGGGACCGTGCCGCCTCCAAGGCAAATCGCCAGACTGCCAGCACCCCCTCGGGCGACGTGTACCACCCGCAGGACTCGGCGAGGCCGGCGCCGTCTGCCCACGGAAGACCAGCGCTGTTCGCGACGCGGCGTTGCCACAGGCCGAAGGTCGCCTCGTCATGAAGAGTGTCCCCTACCCGACCGAGTCCGTAGGCGAGTTCTCGGAGGATTCGGAACGATCGCCGCTGATGATTGACGAGCGTCCCACCCTTGCGATCGAGAAAAATCGCCGGCATGGGACCACCGCGAAAGAGCCACCGGCAGGCGTGCTGGAGGGCGAGCAACCGGGCAAAGGTCTGGCGGGCTGGAAGAACGGGAAGCCGTGCCCGAAGCGACGGCGAGTAGACGCCCAAACCATGATCGGCCGCCGGGAGTTGGAGTTCGCGCTCCGTCACGGAAAAACAATGCTGAAAGAACGGAAACAGCATCCGCAGTGCATGGTTACCCCTGGCGATGGCGGCAGCCGTTTCGACGTGCCTCTCTCCCGACGACGACCGGATCACGGCCAGAAGGTCGATGTCGCTCACCCCCACGAGGAATCCCGGCGCGTCGACCGGGCGGATTGCCGTCACATCGATGACGTCGTCGGGCAGACAGAATCGGGCGAGCGGCTCAGGAAGCCTGTAGAGCCCCCGATAGACGGCTCCGAGCGGTCCGCCGGATGACCGCAGAACGACTTGTTGGAGGGCTGCTCTCGACACGGCTGGGGTCTCTGTCGCGTTGCCCGCAGTTCGCTTGGGAAGGCAATCTTGAAGAAAATCGGTCGCTGCCTCAGATGCCGGAGATAAACACCGGCCCCCCGTTTATCGGCGGAAGGCTACCGGAAATCGCAAGCGACAGGTCATGTCGGCTCGATCCGCACGTCAGCCACGAGCCTGTCCACAGCCAGCCGCTCAAGCCGCCCAGCCAGAAGCGTGCCGCAGTTGAAGGCGGCGCAGGCCATCCCGAAGCGGATCGCGTCGAGCGGCTCGAGCCCCCTCGAAATCGCCTCGGCAAATCCTGCCGCCAGGCAATCGCCGCAGCCGATCGGATTGACGACATGCTCGAGGCGCGGCGGCACGAGGCGAAACCAGCCCGCCGGCCCGAGCGCAATCGCTGGCTTCGCCCCGTCGGTGACGAGCACCCATTCGGCCCCCTGCTCGCGAAGCTCCTCCATCGCTCGACGGAGATCGGCCTCGGATTGAAGCGCCCGGCCGACGGTCCGGGCCAGTTCATCCCGATTCGGCTTCACGAGCAACGGCCGACAGGGAAGTGCCGCGAGGAGCTCCGGGCCACGAGCGTCGACGATTGCCGGGCAGGGAGTTCGCTCGAGGAGATCGCGGTAGATCGTCGATGGGGTGCCGGCGGGGAGCGAGCCGGAGAGCACGGCCGCGGCGGCGCCTGCCACCGCTCCCTCGTAGGCCGCCACAAACTGGGCCAATTCATCCGGAGTGATCGGCGGGGCATTCTCGACAAGCTCCGTTGTCCGCCCGGTGGCATCGTCGAGGAGCGTCGTGCAGCAGCGAGTGTCGGCAGCGGTGGTCACGGCGACGAGATCGATGCCGAGATGGGAAAACTCCGCCGCCGTCCAGGCCGCAGGCGCCCCGCCGAGAAGCGTCACGGCCCGGCATTCGGCCCCGAGTGAGGACAGTGCCACGGCGACATTGAGCACCTTGCCACTGGCACAGCGGTGCACATCGCTGGCTCGATTCACTTCCCCCGGCTCCAGTGCTACAAACCGCATGATCGTCTGCCAGGCAGGCGAAAGCCCGGCGGCAACGACCGCTGGATGGGGTGAAAAAGGGGGCGTCATGGTCGAGTCGCTTGGTGAAAGGCTCCGAGAAAACGTAGTGTAAGGTCAACGCGCCCCCGGAGAGCCCCGATCATGCCCTGCCCTGTCCGCCTCACGACCAGCGTTCCCCTCCGTGCCTTGGCGATCGCGGCCTTTGTGGCCTGCTCGACACCGCTAACCCGCGCGGCCGAGTTTCCGCCGGGACTCGTGCTCCACCTCGATACGGCCGACATGGCCTCTGGACCGGTGGCAGGACTCACCGACCGGGCTGCCACCGGAACGGCTTTTATCCAGAATGATGAAGCGGCGCGTCCGATGGCCCTTCAGGTCGGCGAAGCCCGGGTGCTGCGCTTCGACGGTGTCGACGACAACCTCCGCGTCACCGGCACCGGGATGAAGGCAGAGGCACTCACCCTCTTCGTCGTCGCTGCCCCGCATGCCAATCCCGGCGACTTCCGCGGCCTGTTCGCCGCCAATGCCCCCGGCGCACGCGACTATGAATCGGGGCTGACGGTCGATCTCGGCCCCGGCCCCACGCGGGCCCTGGAACAGATCAACGTCGAGGGAAAGGGGTTTGGCGGCGCCCGCGATCTCCTCGCGTCATCGGCCCCCTTCGGCACACTGCACGTCTTCGAGATGGTGATCGACTCAATCGCCCGCGAGATCCGGCTGTTGGTCGACGGTAAGCCGGAGGGATCGCGCCCCTTTGAAGCAGGGACGCTCTCCCTCGACGAGCTCACGCTCGGCGCCCGCTTCTATACCAACGGCCCCGGAGCGCAGCAGGTTCGCGGCAGCTTCAAAGGAGATATTGCGGAGTTTCTTCTCTTCGACCGGGCGCTTGCTGCCAACGAGGCCACGGCCGTCCGCACGGCGCTCATCGCCAAGCACGCAACCCTCACCGCGGCGCTCCCTGCGACCCTCGATCTGGCTCGGCCAGAGGGCACGCCCCTCGATCTCGTCGCCGATCCGCCGGCGATCCAGATGCTCGTGCCGGGATTCACTGTCCGCGAGATCCCGGTGGCGCTTGCCAACGTCAACAACGTCCGCTTCCGAGCCGACGGCTCGCTCGTCACGCTCGGATACGGCGGCGACATCCACCTCCTCCGTGACACCGACGGCGACGGCCTTGAAGACTCCGCCTCCCGGTATTACCACAACACCGGCAGCCTCCGCGGCCCGATCGGCCTCCTCCTCACTCCCCCTGGCTATGCGCACGGCGACGGCATGTTCGTCGCCTCGAAGGGGAAGGTGTCGCTGTTGACCGATCGCGACGGCGACGATGTGGCCGACGACGAGCGCGTCGTCGCCACCGGCTGGAAGGAAATCACGCAGAACGTCGACGCCACGGGCCTGGCGATGGGCTCCGACGGCAGCCTCTATTTCGCCCTCGATGTCACCGACTTCTCCAATCCCTACCTTCTCGATGCCGATGGCAAGGCTGCCTACGACGTTCATGATGAGCGCGGCACGATCCAGCGGATCACCCCCGATCTCTCGCGCCGCGAGGCAGTCTGCACAGGAATCCGCTTCCCGATCGCCCTGGCCTTCAACGACCGCGGCGACCTGTTCTGCACCGAGCAGGAAGGAGCGACGTGGCTGGCCAATGGCAATCCCCTCGATGAACTGCTCCATGTGCGCCTCGACGGCACGGCGCCGCGGGCGAACACCACCGGGATGCGTCACTTCGGGTTCCCCCCGCGCCATCCGCAGCACAACCCCAGCGTCATCGACGAGCCCTCGACCTTTGACTATGGCCCCCAGCACCAATCGACCTGTGGCATGGTTTTCAATGTCGCGGTCAACACAGGAAAGCCGTTCGGGCCGGCTTGGTGGGCCAATGACGCGATCGTTTGTGGGGAGTCGCGTGGCAAGCTGTGGCGGACGACCCTCGTGAAGACACCCACTGGCTATGTCGCGGCGAGCCAGTTGTTTGCCTGCCTCCAGATGCTCACCGTCGACGCAGCCATAGCCCCCAACGGCGACCTCGTTGTCGCCTGCCACTCCGGCCCGCCCGATTGGGGCACGGGCCCTGCCGGCATCGGCAAGCTTTTCCGGATTTCGATGACGGCTCCGCAGGCCCCGCGGCCGGTCGCCGCCTGGGCCGAGACGCCGCAGGAGATCCGCATCGCCTTCGATCGGCCGCTCGATCCGGCGGCCCTGTCAGGCTTGCTCGAACGGACGACGATCGACCGTGGCGCCCACGTCCGGGCCGGCGACCGCTTCGAGACTCTTCATCCCCCCTACGCTGTCGTTCAGGCACAAAAACTCGTTCCCCGCCATCGGCAACGATTAGCGTCAGCGGCCCTCACCGCCGACCGGAGGACGGTGGTCCTCGGTACGGCGCCGATTCCGAACCGTACCCATCTCGCTGTGTCGCTTCCCTATCAATCGACCGAGCCGGCCGCGTCACCTCCGCTCAGCATCCCGCAGCATCCATGGATCGACGTCGATCTCTCGACCGCGGGGGTCGAAGCCCGATGGACTCCCGGGGCCGACACGCCGGCAGCGCCGCAGGCGGCATGGCAAGGCTGGCTGCCGCACGCCGACCTCGACGTCGCCCGACGGTTGACGGCCGGTTCGGCGAGCCATGACGATCTCTGGCGGGCCGTCGCTCTCCCAGGCAGGCTCTCCCTCGCCACCCGCGTCGATCTTGAAAACCTCCTCCGCCCGGTGGTCCAACCGGGAAGTACGCTCGATTACGAATGGCCGCCAGAACGAGGGACAGTCACCTTCACGGCCGATCGCGAGTTCGTCGTCGCGGCTTCCGTGGCAGGCGAACCGCTTCCGGTGACGCTCGCCCCCGACAACGGCCACGGCTTCACCGCCCGCTTCACGGCGCCTGCGAGGCTGAAGACGCCGGTCGATGTGACAGTCGAGTGCGCCACCGGCGGCAATCGTTCCCCCCGGCTCACCGTCGCCTTCCACACCGACGAAGACGGCTCAGCCCGCTCCCTCCCGGTCCACCGTTTCGTTCTGCCGTGGGCGGCGGATGCCGTGCCGGGCCAGGAAAACGAGCCCCGCCCAACGCGGATCACTGAACTCGATGGCGGCAGCTGGGGGCGTGGCCAGCGCGTCTTCCTTTCGGAGGCGGCCGGTTGCGCCAAGTGCCATGCGGTGAATGGTGGCAGTGGGACCATCGGCCCTGATCTCGGCAATCTCATCCACCGCGATCTGGCGAGCGTGACTCGCGACATCCGCCATCCGAGCTTCGCGCTCAATCCCGACTTCACGACGCACGTTGTCCACCTCAACGACGGCCGTGTCCTCACAGGTGTTCTCCAGACGCGCGAAGGCAAGCTCTGGCTCGGGAATACGGAAGGGAAGTGGACGGAGCTCGACCGAAAGGCGATCGACCTCCTCGAGCCCTCCGCTGTCTCGGTGATGCCGCAGGGGATCCTCGACAAGCTCCCCCCCGATCAGGTCCGCGACCTCCTCACCTACCTCCTCACTTCCCCGCCCTCGATGCCGCTCGAGTCCTCCCTCGACGCCCCGCCGGTGCGTTCGCGGGCAGAGGTGACAGCGGCGCTCGAGGGGAGCGTGCCGGTGACGTCGCCAAAGCCGCTGCGCGTCGTGCTCATCGACGGCGAGAAGGATCACGGGCCCGGGGAGCACGACTATCCGGCCTGGAAGGAACGGTGGTTGCAGCTCCTCGCCGCAGCGGAAAACGTGAGCGTGACGGCGGTGCGGGAGTTTCCCTCCGACGACGATCTCGCCTCGGCCGACCTCCTCGTCTTCTTTCAGCGTGGCAGCTTTGCCGACCGGCGTCCGGCGGCGATGGACGCCTTCCTGAAGCGCGGCGGTGGCGCCGTCTACATCCACTGGGCCGTCGACGGCCGCGATCGGGCCGTGGAGTTCTCCAGGCGGATCGGGTTGGCGGCGCTCGGGGGCTCGATCGGCTTCCGTCACGGGCCGCTCGACCTCACGATGCACCACCGCGATCACCCGATCCTCCGCAACTTCGACAAGCTCTCCCTCCATGACGAGAGCTACTGGAAGCTGTCGGGGAATCCGGCCGACGTCACGGTCCTGGCGACGAGCGACGAAGAGGGGATGGCGACGCCGCAGCTGTGGGTGAAGGAGCAGGAGAAGGGGCGGGTGTTCGTCAGCATCCCCGGCCACTACAGCTGGACGTTCGACGATCCCCTCTTCCGGATCCTCCTGTTGCGCGGGATCGCCTGGGCCGCCCGCGAGCCGGTCGATCGCTTCGACGATCTCGTCACACCCGGAGCGCGGATGAGCCGCTGAGGGCTCCCCTGTTGCCTTGGGCCTCCGCGCGGCCAGGCATCTCCGTCACGGCATGGAGCGGATGACAAGGCTACGATCGGTGGGACGTCGGTCCTCGAGTGCCGCTGCCTGGATACGCTTGGAGCACTGCCATGAACGTCATCGTCATCGCCATCCTTGCGGCCCTTCTGCCCCTGGCGACGCTCGCCGGCAGCTTTCCCGATTGCGACGCCGTGATCGACGTCACCCGCCCCCCCTATTCCGCTCAGGGCGACGGCGTGACCGACGACACCGCCGCAATCCAGCGTGCCATCGACGACCACACGGGCCGGCATCACATCCTCTACTTCCCCCGCGGCACCTACCTCGTCAGCGCCACCCTGAAGTGGCCGAAGAAGGTGGGGGATCGTGACAACTGGGGGATGACCTTCCTCTGCGGTGAGTCGGCCGAGGCCAGTGTCATCCGGCTCCGCGACGGGACATTCACCGCTGCCGACCGGCCCGAGGCGATCATGTGGTGCGGGGGCTTCGGATCGGCCGATTGGTTCCACAACTACGTCGAGCATCTCACCTTCGACGTCGGCACGGGGAATCCGGGCGCGGTGGCGCTGCAGTTCTATTCCAACAATTCAGGAGCGGTGCGCGATTGCCGGTTCGTGGCCGTGCCGGGGAGCGGCCACACCGGTCTCGATCTGGCCCACCGCGACATGAACGGCCCCCTGCTCGTGCGCAACTGCTCGGTCACCGGCTTCCGCCGCGGGATTGCCACCGGGGGGGCGGTGAACGGCCAGGTGTTCGAGAACATCGTGCTCGAGGGACAGACCGAGGTGGGTCTTGTCAACGAGGGGCAGGCGATCAGCATCCGTGGTTTCCGCAGCCAGGGCGCGGCGCCGGCCCTCTCCACCTACGGCACGCTCTGCCTCGTGGAGGCGAGCCTGACGGGCACCGGCGACGCCGCCGCGAAGCCAGGAATCGTGAACTTCAACGGAGGGCGGCTCTTTCTCCGCGATGTGAAGACCACCGGCTACGCCCGCGCACTTGGCGATGTATCGCACACCCCCGATTCCGCCGCGGCTTTTCGCCTCACCGGCGCCGACAGGCCCGGCAGCCTCGGGCCCGACATCGACGA
>Ga0114959_10001414_pt1 | contig 20966 bp, 20 predicted proteins | sample C_130625_EF_Meta_FD_87317 | JGI IMG/M metagenome (GOLD analysis project Ga0114959, IMG submission 87317) | Freshwater microbial communities from Lake Croche, Canada to study carbon cycling - C_130625_EF_MetaG | ecosystem: Environmental > Aquatic > Freshwater > Lake | place: Lake Croche, Canada... | reverse complement strand
GTCGTCGTGCGCCTTAAAAACGTCGCGCCGGTGAATCAAGGAAATCTCCGAAGCCGTATCCAGCAGGTTCAGTGCCCAGTCGAACGCCGAGTCGCCGCCCCCCACAATCGCCAGTTTCTTCCCGGCAAATACCGATTTCTCCTTCACGCCGTAATAGATGCCCTTGCCCAGTAACTCTTCCTCACGAGGAATACCAATCTTCGTGGGACTAAACGCGCCGGCTCCCGCCGCGATGATGATCGTTCGCGTCGGCAGCTGCTTGCCGCTCGCCGTGGTGATCACGTAGTGACCATCCTCCTGAGAAAGTGATGCCGCCGTTTCATCCAACACCAATTCCGGGTGGAACTGCGTCCCTTGCTCAATCATCTGCCGGGCCAGATCCTTCGCCAGAACCTTCGGGAAACCCGGCATATCGTAAACGTACTTCTCCGGATACAAGGCCGTAAGTTGTCCGCCCAGCTCCGGCAAGCTGTCAATAATCCGTACCGACATGCCCCGCAGTCCCGCGTAAAAGCTCGCAAACAGCCCGCAAGGGCCGCCGCCGATCACCGTCAAATCCACCGTATTCATTGCTGTAAAAAGAGCCGGACTCCACGCTGAGCGGTCGGAGATATTTTAGCTGATGCACGCCGCGCCACAATATTCGCATGATTTCACGGAAGGACGCCTTCGCTCTCGTCAGTGGCATAGTTGAAATTCCCATTGCGGGCGCCAGTATTCGGCAATTCGCCATGGAGCAACTCTCCCAGCTCCCGGGCTACGATTGGTGCGGCGTGTATCGGCTCGAAGGCGACTCGCTCATTCTCGATGAATACGTCGGCGCGGAAACCGATCACACCGTCATCCCCGTCGGTCGCGGCGTCTGCGGCACCGCCATCGCCGAGCGAGCTAACCAAGTGGTCCCCGATGTTCGCGAAATCGACAACCACCTCGCTTGCTCCACCACCACCCGTAGCGAAATCGTCGTCCTCATCGAGCGTAAAGGCGAACTCCTCGGCCAAATCGATATCGACAGCCACACCGTTAACCAGTTCGACGAAAGCGATGAAGCCATGCTGACCGAAGTTGCCTCGATCCTTGCAAATCGCTGGGAATGATCCACCGAAAAAGCTCCATACTAAGACCCATTCATGGCCCGCGCAATTGTTGAAACTGCCGAAGCAATCCTCGACCAGCCTATTCCGTGTCTGGATAAAGGGTTCGTCCGTTTGGTCGACTATCTAGGCGGCGACGATCGCATCGTCCAATCCGCGCGTGTCAGCTACGGCGCCGGGACCAAAAGCTACCGGCAGGACCGCGGACTGATTCACTACCTGCTTCGAAACCGTCACACCAGCCCGTTCGAACAAGTAGTCCTCACCTTCCACGCGAAGATGCCCATTTTGGTGGCCCGCCAGTGGGTCCGCCACCGAATGGCCCGATTAAACGAAATCTCGGGTCGCTACTCGGTCATGCAAGATGAGTTTTACATCCCTCGTCCCGAGCACGTGGCCACCCAGTCGATCGACAATAAGCAGGGTCGCGGCGAACCTCTTCCGCTCGAGGAAGCCCAGGCCGTTATCGAAGCCATGGTGGCCGAGCAGACCGAAGCCTACGCCGCATACCAGGCCCAATTGGCCCGCGGCGTCGCTCGTGAACTGGCCCGCGCCAATCTCCCGCTCTCCCTCTATACCGAGTGGTATTGGCAGATCGACCTCAATAACCTATTCAAGTTCCTAGAACTGCGAATGGATGGTCACGCCCAGTACGAAATCCGGGTCTTCGCCGAGGCCATGGCCCAGTGCGCAAAAGCCGTCGCCCCCATTGCGTACGAAGCGTTCGAAGAGCACCTACTCGGCTCGGTAACGCTCTCCAAAGCCGAGGCGGCCGCCGTAGGGCATCTTCTGGCCGGAAAACCGGTCTCCCTGGAAGGTCGCGCCCTTGCCCAGTTCGAAGCAAAGCTGGCCAAAATCCGATCATCCGTCCCGGTCGAAGCTCCGGACGAACCTGAATTACCGACGGCCTAACCCAACCGACCTAGGCGCGTCGGTATCATGCAGGGCAATATGTCGGCGATCAAGAAGGTTGTGGTACTGGGGGCAGGAACCATGGGCGGAGGCATTGCCGCCCACCTTACCAATCTCGGATTTAAGGTCTCCATTCTGGACGTGGACCAAAACTCCGTCCACGCCGGTTTTGATCGCACCCGCCTCGCCAAGCCACCGGCGTTTTATGTTGCCGCCCGTGCCGATGACGTTGCCCTGGGCAACACTACCGAGCATCTGGGTTGGGTCCGCGAGGCCGATTGGGTTATAGAAGCCGTCTCCGAGCGCCCTGCCGTCAAAGCCGCGGTTTACGAAGCCGTTGCCCCCTACATCCGGCCTGACACTTTTCTCACCACCAACACCAGCGGCCTCGAAATTGGCCGACTTGCCACCGCTCTGCCCGAACACTTACGCCCTCGTTTCCTGGGCACCCACTTCTTCAATCCACCGCGCTACTTAAAGCTGTTGGAACTCATTCCCCACCGCGGGACCGATTCTGCCGTCACCTCTCGACTCCTGGAATTTCTGGAATCCGAGGTCGGCCGACGCGTCATTCTGGCCAAAGACACGCCCGGCTTCATCGCGAACCGATTTGGCATGTGGAGCATCTACCACGCCATCCGCGTCGCCGAAAAACTCCATCTGTCCGTCGAGCAAGTCGATGCCATTACCGGCCCCTTCATCGGGCGACCGCGCAGCGGTACCTTCCGCCTCGCCGACATCGTTGGGCTGGACGTGATGGACGACATCGGCGCGAATCTGCTCAGCCGGTGTCCGGAAGATCCCGATATTACGGTCCTCGAACGTCTCCACTCGGTCGAAGAGCTAATCGGTCATGGCTGGATCGGGGACAAGGTGGGTCAGGGTTACTACCGACGAGAGAATAACGAACTCCTCGCCCTTGATCTCACCACCCACGCCTACCGGCAGCGGCAAGAAGTGGTACTCCCGGCCCTCACCGAACTCAGCGGCCTTCCCTTAAACGAGCGCGTTCCGCGGGCCCTGCAGAGTCGCGATGAGGTTGGCGAATTCCTCCGCCTTTATCTCGAACCTTTGTTGGCGTACGCCGAGAAAGTCGGCCCCGAAATCAGCCATTCCCCGCTCGATTTTGATCGGGTCATGCAGTGGGGATTTGGTTGGCAGCTGGGTCCGTTCGCCCAAATGGATGTTCTCCGGGCCGCCTCTGCGACCCCGTGGTACGCCGATCACCGCTTCCGTCAATTCGAAGGTGGCACCGCGGCCATTCCGAACCCCGAGCCATACCGTCCGCTCCGCGAGTTCCCCGTCATCGAAGAAACTCCGACGCTCAAAATCCGCGACCTCGGCGAAGGGGTTCTGGCCGCGAGCATCGCCACCAAGGCGGGCGTGGTGACCCCGGAGCTGGTCGCCGACCTCCGTCGCACCATTCAGCACTACGCCGGGGCGTGGGTCCTCGCCAGCGAAACCCCCAATTTCTCCGTCGGATTTGATCTTAAGCGAATCCTTAGCGCCATCGAGCGCGAAGCGTGGCCCGAAATCGACGAAATGCTCGGGCAACTCCAATCGCTCGGTGAGTTTCTTGAGGTCCGCCCCGTCGTGGCCGCCGTAAGCGGTTACTGCTTTGGTGGGGGATACGAAGTCGCGTTCAGTTGCCCGCGGGTCGTCGCCGATGCGGAAAGCAAAATCGGCCTCCCCGAAAGCAAAGTCGGACTCATCCCGGGCGGCCGGGGAACCGTGATCATGCGTCGCAATAACCAGAGTTCCGCCAAGCGGCTCACCGAGGCGGCGATGGCCGTCACCACCGGTGAAGTCTCGCTTTCCGCCGATCACGGTCGTCAACTCGGCTTCGTGCGTCCGCTCGACATCACCTCGTACCACCCCGATTCTCTGCTGCATCTCGCCAAAACCACCGCCCTCTCGCTCGCCGTGGAACCGCCCATCGCCTGGGCTACCGTGGCGGGTCCCATCGTTGGCATGATCGACCGCGCCCAACAGGAACGGAAAGAAGCCGGCAGCATGACCGATTACGATGAAGTCATCGGCGACCAAGTGAAGAAAGTCATGGCCAAGTCCGCCACCTACGGCGAAGCGTTGGTTCGGGAACGGGAATGCTTCCTCGATCTCGCGAAACGAAACTTCACCCAACTCCGCATCCGCCACATGCTGGAACACAAAACCGCCCTAAGAAACTGATTCAAATGGCCGCTTTGCCCGAGGCACGTCTGAAGGGGCACACTCCCCAAAAGGACCGCCCCAGTCCACTGGGGCGTACCGAATAGCTCTGCAGAAAACCACCAATCACCCTCCCGTATCTCCGGGAAGCCCTGCCCCTCCTCGGCGACCCGGGGTAGCGAAAAGTCCCGGAACCCCGAGAACCCGTAGGCGGCGCGGTGGCTCCTCCCGCCGCTGGCCGCATAACCACAACACAAAGCTCACGCAACGCCGCCATCCTGGCGGCACCCTTCCCCGCTACCGCCAAAAATCCGACTCAAGCCTCGCCACTCTGGATGTCAGATTCGCAACTCTGCTAGCTAGTGAGTACTGGCATTCGAAGCGGGATCGTCCCGATCCTGCTACGAATTCAGTGACCACTTTATCAATCGGCTCAGAAACTAGCACAAACCATGAATCTGCTTCCGTCACCGAGAGGTAGAGATCCAAATCTCGCACGTCCGGTTGGAGCCATATAGCCGAATCTCATCGGTTGTTTTGCCAAACGGGTCCTTCCGATAAAACCGATCCTTTTCCACTTCAAACAACCAAGAACTATCTAGTCGGCTTCTGAAGAACTTAAATAGGTCATGTTTTGGAATAGAACAATCCCAATAAACTTCGTAAAGCGAATCCGATTCGTAATTGCTTGAGCATCCCGCTGGCATGTCACTGCCCGTCCACTCTCGTACACGCCTTTGCTGCTCTTCAACCAACGGCTTTACCCCGTAAATTTCCGTGAGGGAGTAAAGAATCGTGGTCGAGCCGTACCAAATTACAACCCCAGCCAGAAGGATAAAAATTCGAAGATACGGCCTATCCGATACCCTATTCGCGCTCAAGTAGCCAAGGAAAACGATCAAGGCGCTGAGGAAGTACTGACCAATCCAAGCTACCCGACCATCGTAAGGGGCAAAGTGTGAGGGTTCGCAGGAAACCAGGCAGTTACAGCACCAAAACGGAATCAAGCACAGGAATGCGACCGATTTCGGAAGTCGTTTTGTTGAAGTCTGTCCCATCGTCTAGTCACGGTCGCCATTCGTGATTTTGAGCAAGAATAACCAATCCCAGAGCGGCAATAGCCGCGTTTACCCATCGATCCGAAAATGCCGGCAAGAACCATTCAATACCGGTAAGTCGCTTGCACGAATAACCAGTTCTGGTTCGCGGTGTTACTTCCTCGGAAACCCCGGATGAAGTTGCCCGCCCGGAACGTACTCGCCCCGACCATCACGCTCACCTTCGGATTGATCGTAAAGTCAGCCTGTAGGTCAAACTCGTCCCCCACATCGCGTCCCTTAGCCCTAGTCGGATCCACAAATCCTCCGTTCGGCAGCCCACCCGCCCCGTACCAAGCATCCGATGCGTCTCGCAGACCAAATCGGTGGTAACCAACGTCCACACCGACATCGCTCTGCGGCCGAAAATTCACGACGAACGACATCACCTGGCTGTTTTTCCACCCCTGCAAATCCATCGTCCCGTAGATTGGATGGTTACTCGCCAGCGCGTTGTCAAACGCGAACGTTTCGTGTCGATTTCCTCCGCCACTCGCCAGCGACCCCTCCAGCGTGGTGGATAGCTTAGGCGACCAAACGTACGTAAACCGACCGGCCATCGCCCATGCGCGCAGATCCTTGCCCCGGCGACGCCCCGCCTGAAGGGCACCTTCCAGCGAAAGCGTTCCCGCCCCATCCTTCAGATTCAAGACGTGATCAATCGTATGGGCATCTACAGATTCTGCCGGAGTGTCCATGTGACGGAAGAAGTACAGGGTTTCCCCAACCCGACTCTGATAACTCATCCCCGCCATCCGGGTTCGCTGCGAGATCCGAGCCGCCGTCCCCAACTTAGCCGCCCACACATCCAGCGGCCCCCGGCGATACCGAATGCCATCCCACGCCGTCGAAACGCTATTCCAAGCTCCGGCTCCCATCAGGCGTTCGTTGCCTTTCCGAATCTCTTGCCGTCCGATGGTCCAGTTGCCCGAACGATCCGCAAACGTTAGGTACCCGAACTGTAAATCAGAGCGGACCTCATCGCCCCCTGGTCCGGCAAGGGTCCTCTCTTGATTTTGGTTGTAAACCAGTTGCCCCGAAACCGTTCCCGACCGAAAGTTCACGCCGCCCATTATTCGACTAGAAAAGACGGTGCGATTATCGTCCCGGGAACGATCGAAATCTCGGTCGGTGCGTCTTTCCAGTCGCTCCCGCACCGTCAGGTAAGGAATCCAAACGGTGGGGGGTACGGTCAAGCCAAACATGAGATTCTTCCCGCCTTCCGGGCGTCCCGCTGCGCACGCGCATAGAACGTCTCAGTCGGTTAGAACCGGAATGATACTTGGGCGAAGAGCCAAGTTTGGTCGGTCGCATTCGCCCCCCGGATCGATCGCACGAACCGACCGGGGTTGAACGTGCTCACTCCGGCCAGAAAGCCAAGCTTGGCCGTGGGATTGTAAGCCACTTGAAGATCAAGCTCCTGTCCGACTTCACGACCGCTGCGCCCCGTTGGGTCTACCAATCCACCGTTCACCGTTCCGCTCGATCCGTACCAGGCATCCGCCGCATCTCGGAGTCCAAACCGGTGGTAACCCAAATCCACCGTCCAACTCGCACTAGGCTTGTAGGTCGCGTAGAGAGACAAGATCTGAGTGTTCTTCCAGCTCTGCATATCCATCAAACCATAGATAGGATGATTACTCGCCAGAGCATTCTCGAAGGTGAAACTGCGGTTCGGGTTACTGCCGCCGCTGGCGGCGGCGCCTTCCACCGCCAATGAAAGCTTGGGATCGGGGCGATACGTGTACCGCGCCGCCACAGCCCAAGCTTGCAAATCCTTCCCTTGCCGCTTGCCCGCCTGCACGGCCGCTTCTGCCGAGATGGTGCGTTTCCCTTTCGTCTGGCTAAACAAGTGGTCAAGGGTATGAGCATCAACGCCCTCACCGTGCCGATAAAAGTACATCGTCTCGCCGGCAACACTCGTGTAGGCTGCGCCAGCCATATTGGTTTGCCGGGAAGCCCGATTCGCCGCGCCTAGCCGGGTGGCCCACGCATCCCAGGTGCGATTCTGGAATCGCACCCCATCCCACGCCACCGATACCGCCGGCCAGGGCGCATCCCCGATCAGTCGCTCGTTACCTTTCTTGATGAACTGACGACCCACCGTCCATTCACCCGATTGCCCCGCGAATTTGATGTAACCCAGCTGCAGATCCGAGCGGGTTTCCACCTTATCGCCCGTCCGCATGTAAATGTTGTCCTGGTTGAAATTGTAAAGCAACTGACCCGAGAAGCCCTTTCCTTTGAAAGCGGTTCCCACCGACACCCGAGTCCCCAACACCGTTCGATCATCGTCAACCGCCTGGTTAAAGTCGCGGTTAGTGCGACGTTCAATGCGCTCGCGAAGCGTAAAAACCGGTGTCCAGTCAATGGGAGGAATCAGCATGCCAGTCGCAAAGTCTATCACGCGCGATACAATTCACGATACAAACATCGTACAAATTCGAAATCCCATCGCAAGTGGCGCAAGAATCCCTCCTTCGATCATTCGTTTCCGAACTCGCACCACCCGCTAGGCTACTTTTGCGATCTCCGTTTCAATTTTTGCGTGATCCATCAGAGACCGTAACGGTCGCCATTGGTCGCTCTCCAAAAGCGGATCCTGAGCGATGATGTCCCGCGCCGCAATCTGCGCCTGAGCGAGTAAAAGGCTGTCCGTCGCCAAATCCGCGAAGCGAAAATCAACATGCCCACTCTGCGCCGTACCGGCAACCGCGCCCGGTCCCCGCAGGTTCAAATCCTCGTCGGCAATCCGAAAACCGTCGGTGGTCTCCACCATGATCTCCATCCGCTTCCTACCGTCCTCACTGGTCGGATCCGCAATCAATACGCAATGACTCTGGTGCGCCCCTCGCCCCACCCGACCCCGCAACTGGTGCAGCTGAGCCAAACCAAATCGATCCGCGTCTTCAATGATCATCACGCTCGCATTGGGTACATCCACCCCCACCTCAATGACGGTCGTAGACACCAAAACCTGAGTCGTGCCCATCCGGAACCGCTCCATGATCATTTCTTTATCCGCAGGCTTCATCTGCCCGTGCAGCAGTTCCACTTGGTAATCGGCGTAAATGCCGGTGGAAAGCCGTTGGAACACTTCTTCCGCCGCTTGAGCGTTCACCTTCTCGTTGTCGCCAATCATCGGGCAAACCACGTAGATCTGTCGCCCCTCTTCAATGAACTTTCGCGCTCCCCGGTAAACCGCGTCCCGTTCTGGTCTCGGCTTCCAAAAAGTGCGAATCGGCGTCCGCCCCGGCGGCAGTTCATCGATCACGCTGATATCGAGATCGCCGTAAACCGCCATCGCCAGCGTCCGGGGTATGGGCGTGGCCGTCATCACCAGCACATCCGGAAACACGGCCGCCTTGTCTCTCAGCGCTTTCCGCTGCAAAACTCCAAACCGGTGCTGTTCGTCAATCACCACCAATCCCAGCTTGGGGATCTCCGTATCCTCGGTGATGAGGGCGTGAGTTCCCACCACCACCCCCGGCACGCCGCGCGCCAGCCGCGCCTTGGTTGCCTTCTTGAGCGCTCCATGGAGCTTGCCCACCAAAAGCTCGACCGGAATCCCAATGGGCGTCAACAAACGATGCAAATTCGTCGCGTGCTGCTCCGCCAAAATCTCGGTCGGCGCCATCAGTGCTGCCTGGTAACCAGCGCGGACCACGGCCAGCATCGCGGCCGCCGCGACCGCGGTCTTCCCGCTGCCGACATCGCCCTGCACCAGCCGGTTCATCGGCGATGGTTTCGCCAGGTCCGACCAGACTTCGCCTACCACCCGGTCCTGCGCATTCGTCAATTTGAAGGGCAGCATCTGGCTCAGCTCCGCTCGCAATTCCTCCAGTCGATCCAGCACGGGAAACGCAATTCCCACCTCGTGCCCCAGTGCCGCCCGCTGCTGGGTCAGCTTGAGTTGTAGCCCCAAAAATTCGTCGTAAGCAAGCCGCTGGTGTGCCTTTCGTCGGAACTCCTCGCTCTCCGGAAAATGAATCTGCCGCAACGCCCACGGCAACCGCTGAACCTTTTGTGAACGCCGGAAATCATCCGGCAACGGATCCTTCACCTGCGACGCGAAATACTCAACGGCACTTTTCGCCGCCGTCCGAACCAACCATTGCGGCACCGACTCCTTTAATCCATATACGGGAACCAAACGGGCAAACTCGTCGGCCTCATCCTCTTCCTCAATCTTCTCCCACTCCGGACTGGCCATTTCCAACGAGTCGTAGCCCATTTTCACAACTCCGAAAGCCACGACTTCGCCTTGGTAGTCGCCCAGCGACTTCTTTAACCAAGGCTGGTTAAAAAAGGTTAGATCCAGAAAGCCGGTTTCGTCGCCGATCATCACCTTGACGATCACCTTTCCGCCTCGCGCCGGGCGATCGGCATACGAAATCACTCGCCCACGGACGGTGACCGCCGTGCCCGGCGTCACATCGCCGATTCGGGGGAGATTTCGCCGGTCTTCGTATCGCCGCGGCTCGTAGTACAACACGTCCTGCACCGTGTGCAGTCCAAGCTTGTACAAGCTGTTCGCCAGTTTTGGTCCGATTCCCTTGAGATACGTGACGTCGGTGGATAAGGGGTCAGTCGAGAACCGGTCGGACATGGGGATAACCTCGTAGACTATACGTTGTAGATCATGAAAAAGGACGGTACAGAGACAGGTTTCGAAGAGCGCATGTCAATGTTGCGTGAAGAACTCGCCGAGGCGCAGCTAAACGACGACGCCATCTTGACTGCTAATCTAGAAGCCCAGATCTTTCAGACCGAAGCCAGCCTGGAAGAATTCCGCGAAAAGGCATCGGCAATCGACAAGGATTTTGCCGAGAGACTGGCTCACCTAGAAGCCCGGGCCGATTCCGTCCGCGAGAAGCGCGAACAAATTGCCCGCACCACGGCCAAACAACTGAAATCTAGCGGCGAAGACGCGAAAGGCCTCGGCATTGGTCTCACCATCGCGTACTCCTTCATTGGCTGCCCGATCGTTGGCTATCTCATCGGGTTAGGCATCGAGAAGGGAGGTGGGCCGCAATTTTCGAAAGATTGGGGCGCCGTGATCGGAATCGTGGTTGGATTTTTCGCGATGATCATCCTGGTAAAGCGGGAGAACGGCGACCGTTAAAAAGTACTGGCCAGAATTCGTCGCGGTTCTCATCGGGATGGCCGTCAGCGCCTGGGCTCACGGATTTACCGGATTCTTGCTGGGATTGGGGAGCACCGCGTTTAATTTTGCCGCTGGCTGGTGGGCAGTCCGCCTAATCGGCCGTATGGGCGAACAGCAGGTTGCCCCACGTTGGGGCGCAATATTGGCTACCTTGGCGTTTCTCGTCAAGCTGCCCATTTGGGTGGTCGCGGGAATTACGGCGCAAAGGCTGGAAGGTTCCCATCCGGCTTGCTTTTTAGGCGGTTTGGCCCTGGTATACTTCGGCACCGTTGGGAGGGCCCTGGCCTCGCCTTAGAGCGTCTTCTCCAACTACGCACCAATGGGAGATATCTACCGACTGAGCCAAGTAGCGATTGCCGCTACGGAAGGAGCACACGCCGAGGGCGGCGAACACCACAAGATCACGATTGTCGGTCTGTTTGTGTTCATCGGTATCACCTTGGCCATCATGTTCTATCTCATGAGTCTTGCCAAGAAGGGATTCAATGAGAGAGTTTTCAAGAACGTTTGGGCTCAGCGAGCCGAGCAGATGTATCTGTTCATCGAAAACATGTGCGTAGGCACGATCGGGGCGCACGGTCGCAAATACGTGCCGATGATCCTCACGTTTTGGCTTTTCATCTTCATCTCGAACGTCGTGGCGCTTTTCCTCGGCACGGGGCCGACGTCGATTCTCGGTTTCAACCTCGGTATCGCCGTCATCGCCATCGGTTATGTCCAGTTCGAAGGCATTAAGGCGAACGGTTTCTTCGGTCACTTCGGACACTTTGCCGGACCGAAGCTAGGCGGTCCGCTGGTTCTTATCAGCGTGATGATCTTCTTCATTGAGATCATTTCCGAGATCATGAAGAACGTTTCGCTCAGTCTGCGACTGTTCGGAAACATCTATGGTGGACACCAGGCCGTTCAGGCGATGAACGCCATCGGCATCCACGCATTCAAGCCGATGGGCTTTGATTCGGGAATTCCGGCGGGAGAGTTCTTGATGCCCATCAAGCTGCTTACCTGCGTGGTTCAGGCCATGATCTTCTGCCTGCTCTTCTGCGTTTACCTTTCGCTGGTGACGCACCATGAGCACCACGACGAAGCCGTGACCCATTAAGTTTATATCGACATTCGACAATAAAAAGACAACAAACAATTAGGAGAAAAATCAGAAAATGTTAGGACTCGGACTCGGACTTGCCGCGCTTGGCGTCGGCCTCGGCCTCGGCCTCATCGGATACGGAGCTATGCAGGGTATGGCTCGACAGCCAGAAGCAATCGGCAAACTACAGGTTGCCATGTTGATCGCTTTGGCGTTCGTTGAACTCGTATTCATTCTTACGGTCTTCATTGCTCCGTCGTCGTTCCGCGAAAGCGTCAACGTGACCAAGTACGAAGGCACGGCCCCGGCCGGCACGCCCGCCCCGTAAGACACACAAGTAATTTAGGCCAGCTTCGGCTGGCCTAACCCTTTCACTAATTTTCTATGAGTAACGAAAAGAATAGTTCGTCGGGAAGTCCCGTGGTATCCATGGTCATCGGCCTCGTGTTGATGGTCGGTGGCGTGTACCTGCAAAACGCGGAAACCTTTAAGTCGGTGGAAGAACCGCTGGCAAAGAGCGGAGTTCCGTTGGAATTGGGCATGACAATCGCTACGGTCGGTGTCTTCCTCATTCTTTTCAAGGTTATTCAGCCCTTCTTCATCACTCCTCTCGCGGATGCAATCAATCACCGCACCGCCGAGTTGGAAAGCACGTTTTCTGAAGCCGAAAGTCTCCGCAACGAGATGACGGCGATGCGCGCCGAGTACGAAAAGAAGCTGGCCGAGACCGAGGCAGATGCCCGAGCAAAGATTCAAGCTCAGATCGCCGAAGCTCAGCAGTTGCGCCAGACCTTGATGAGCGAAGCCACGGAACGAGCCGACCAGCTTGTGGCCCGCGCCCAGCAAGAAATTCAATCGGAAAAGGCAAAGGTCGTTGTCGAGCTGCGAACTTCCGTGGTCGACCTCGCCCTCTCCGCTGCCGAAAAGGTTCTCGAAGAGAACATGAACACCGACCGCAATCGAAAGCTGGTCGAAGACTTCATTAGCAAGGTAGAGGTAGGCCGATAATGGTCGATTCCCGAGTCGCCCGACGATACGCCACCGCGCTGTTTCAAGCCGCGCTGAAGGCCGATATCGTCCGCGCCGTGGAATCGGATTTGGAACTGGTGAGCGGACTGCTCACCCAAAGCGAAGATTTTCGAAACTATCTGAACGCGCCGTATGCAAGTCGAGAAGACAAGTTGGCGCGGCTCACCCGCATCTTCGGTGATCGCGTCACCGCCCTTTCCATGGGAGCAATTCGGTTGCTGGTGGAGAAAGGTCGAGAAGACGCCATCGTTGGCATTCATTCGCAGTTTGTCGCTCAGCGACGATCCAGCGAAGGCATCATTTATGCTACTGTCACGAGCAGCGAAGCTCTTTCACCGGAGCACAAGGATGCCCTGCTACAGAAGGTGGCAACCGTTTTAGGAAAGCGCATCGACGCTTCCTTCGTCGTGGATCCGGCCGTGATCGGAGGTGTGAAAATCGCCTACGAGAACTTTGTGCTGGACGGAACCGCACGGGGCACCTTGGGCAAGCTCCGCGAGCGCCTTCGCTATGAGCTGCTGAAGCAGACCAACTAGCCCTAACATTTAAGAGACCTCAATGGCAAGCATTCGACCCGAAGAGATCACCGATATTCTGAGACAGGAACTCGAAAATTTCGAGAAGAAAGTCGATACAGAACACGTCGGTACCGTCCTGCAGGTAGGCGACGGTATCGCCCGCGTCTACGGCCTGCCCGACTGCCAAATGGGTGAATTGTTAGAGTTCCCCGGTGGCGTGATGGGATTGGCCCTCAACCTAGAAGAAGATTCTATCGGCGCCGTATTGATCGGCGACGATCGAAAGGTCGTCGAGGGAGATGCCGTTCGCGAAACCGGACGCATCATCCAGGTTCCGGTGGGCGATGCCCTCTTGGGCCGCGTGGTAAACGCCCTCGGCCAGCCGATTGACAACAAGGGAGAAATTGCCAGCACGGAATTTCGCTTGATCGACACGATCGCTCCCGGCGTTGTGGATCGCCAACCCGTTACCCAGCCGCTCCAAACCGGTATCAAGGCCATCGACGCCATGATTCCCGTCGGCCGCGGTCAGCGCGAATTGGTTATCGGCGACCGCCAGACCGGTAAGACCTCCATCACCATCGACACCATTCTTAACCAGAAGAAGAATTTCGATGCCGGCGATCCGGTCTACTGTATCTATGTCGCTTGTGGTCAGAAAATGGCCAACGTGGCCCGTGTCGTTCAAACTCTCACCGAGTTTGGTGCCATGGAATACACCACTGTCGTTGTTGCTTCCGCTTCGGACTCCAACGCAATGCAGTACCTGGCTCCGTTCGCTGGTGCCGCCATCGGTGAGTACTACCGCGACAACGGTAAGCACGCTCTGGTTATCTACGATGACCTTACCAAGCACGCTGCCGCTTACCGCGCGCTGTCACTCCTGCTTCGCCGTCCGCCCGGACGAGAAGCCTATCCCGGCGACGTTTTCTACCTGCACTCCCGCTTGCTGGAGCGCGCGGCAAAGATGTCGGACGAGAATGGTGGCGGATCGCTCACCGCGCTCCCGATCATCGAAACCCAGAGCGGCGACGTTTCGGCGTACATCCCGACCAACGTGATTTCGATCACCGACGGTCAGATCTACCTGGAGCCGGACCTCTTCTTTGCTGGTGTTCGCCCGGCCGTTAACGTCGGTATCTCGGTTAGCCGCGTAGGTGGAAACGCTCAAATCAAGGCGATGAAATCCGTTGCCGGTAAGTTGAAGCTCGAAATGGCTCAGTACCGCGACGTAGCTGCGTTCTCGCAGTTCGCTTCGGATCTTGACATCTCCACTCAGCGACAGCTGATCCGAGGTCAGCGACTGACCGAATTGCTTAAGCAGAACTTGGCTTCGCCGATGGACGTCATCGATCAGGTGATTTCAATCTACGCCGGTGGTCAGGGTGTTCTCGATAACATCCGCAACGATCAGGTTCGAGCTTTCGAAACTGGCTTGCTGAAGTTTGTGCACGAGAAGTACCCGGATGTCGTGGAAAATCTCCGCGCCACCAAGGCCCTCAGCAAAGACCACGAAGAAACTCTGAAGAAGGCGATCCAAGAGTTCGCCGCTTCCTTCAAGTAACGAGCGATCCTATTCGGGGAAGCTTCCACGCTTCCCCAACCCAATTTCAATTCAGATGGCAACCCTAAAAGAAATTCGTATCCGTATTAAAACGGCTAAGAACATTCAGCAGATCACCAAGGCGATGAAGCTGGTGGCGGCGGCGCGGCTTAAGAAAGCCACGGACCGAGTGCTGGAAGCGAGACCGTATGCGGACAAACTGAAAGAGGTCATGGGAAGCCTGTCGGCCGGTGGCGAATTGCCGCCTCACCCGCTAATGGAGAGCCGAGAAGTCAAGAAAATCGCTCTCATCCTCATCACTTCTGACCGAGGGTTGGCCGGTGCCTACAATACGTCCCTTATCCGAAAAGCCAGCGACTTCCTCAAGGATGCCACCGTTCCGGTCACCTTAGTCACCGTTGGTAAGAAAGGAACTCAATTCTTCGGTAAGCGGGGATACGACATTCATAAGTCTTTCACCGTGCCTAGCAGTGGCGCTCGCTTGGAAGACGCCGTTGAAGTAACCCGAACGGCTCGTGGACTGTACGAAAGCGGCGAAGTAGACGCCGTGTTCGTCGTCTACAGCAAGTTCTTTAGCGCTATCCGTCAGGTAGCCACCAGCATTCAGCTACTCCCCATCGTGGCTCCGGAAAGCACGGGAGTATCCAGTGGTGAAATCGAGTTCGAGCCGAGTGCCGAAGCTCTCCTCGATACCCTTCTCCCCCGCTACTTTGGCACCCTGATCTGGCAGGCCATGTTGGAAAGCACTGCGTCTGAGTTCGGTGCCCGAATGACGGCCATGACGTCGGCCACCGATAACGCCGGCAAGATGATCAGCAGCCTCACGTTGAAGGCGAACCGAGAACGACAAGCCTCCATCACCAAAGAAATCTTGGAAGTCGTCGGCGGCGCCGAAGCCCTCAAGGGTCGATAAGAGCCTAAATCGAAACTTATACCGCCGAGGTGTGCGACACACCTCGGCGGTATATTACGTCAGAACTAAGCCATGAAACGCACCCCATTTTCCCGTCTAAAACTCGCTGCTTTGGTATCTGTTCCCATTTTGATGACGGGATGTGGCGGTTCGTCCAGTGCCCTCGGGATCAATTCCAAAATGAGTGTCCAACTCATTCGCACCGATACCACCCAAGATCTCACAAAGTACGAGATCTACTTAACTAAGGACGCAAACACGTCATTTGATCCAAGTGACCTTGAGTCGTTCGCCTCCACCACCGATCGACCATCTTGGTCGGACGAATACTCATCCGACCGCACTTCGTCGCAACTCACGCTAAATTTCCGAACCCGTAGCACCCAGCCGCCCTACTTCCTGTTCATCAAGGTGCCTGCAACGGGCGCGGCGTTCGAGACCGTCAAGCTCCAAATCGATGTCGATAGCAAAGCTGGCACGCGAAAGACGTTTAATCTCACGCCCGGCACCACGCAACGGCTAACCTCCGTGCGCATCGATCGGAATTCGGCGGAATACTAAGCCAACTGAAATGCCGGATGAAAACCTATCCGGCACTCGCCGCCTATTCGTTAGTAAGGACAGCGCATGGCCCGAATCGCGGCTTCGCCAACCGTCTCATCTAGCCGTTTCAGCTCGGTTAAAAACGCGCCAAAGTGCCGCCAAGGCTTAAAGTCGACCTCATCCCAACCCGTGAACCGAGACTGGAAGTTAGGCTTTCGATCAATACGGAGTCCGTACTTCTCCACCAGTTCGCGACTGCCCTGGAAAATGCTCTCACAAGTACCGATTGGATCGGCTTCCCAGGTCGCCAACTGGTCTTCGGTATATGCATTCGGACAAAGCGCTTCGACCACAATTCCCTCCGGATCTCCCTCCAAAGGACGTTCCAATCGGCGAACACTCTGCGTAATGCAATCCAGCACGTCATCTCGATCAACGCCTCCGTAAAGCAGTCGCGTGCCATAACCGTTCAGCCAGTCATCTCCCCACGGCGTTAAGTTGTTTGGCCGCACCGAAACGAATCGCACGCCGTGGTTTCGCCGGTTGTACTCGCACAATTCCTCGCCAATCCGCTTCGTGAAGCCGTACTTGTCGTAATGGCCGTACCACGCCGTCGAACTGAGAAATACAAACTTCTTGATGCCGTTTGCTTTCGCCGCCTGAAAAGCGTTGAACGCGCCGTCAACATTCAATCGCCAGTAGTCCAGCTCCGTCTTTTCCCGCCAGTGAATCCCGTGCCACGCCGGAAGATGAACAATCGCATCGCATCCCTCCGCCGCTTTGTCCAACCCAAATCCGTGCTGAATATCCAACTGGTAAAAAGGCAAATCTCCGGTTTCGAAGAAGTTCACATCGGAAAGCACAAGTTCGTGTCCCTGAGCCGAAAGCAAAGGCGTCAATCCCCGGCCAATATTGCCACCCGCGCCGGTCAATAAAACTCGCATCGGCAAAGTTTGGCACCTTTCGCAATCCTTTTTCCATTAATCAAAGATCGCTGAATACCCGTCAATGCCACCGAAACACCGCCGACAAACGGTCGCCACTCGCCAACGAAGCATAAACCTCCGGCGCTTCCTTCACCGAAAATGCCTCCGAAAGACCCCGCATGGATAGTTCACCCTGCTCCAACATCTGGATCACGGAACCAATATCCGTCCGGTCCGCGCTGCGAGGAAAAAGTAATCGCGCCTGCTTAGCAAACACCTCCTCATAGGGAATATCAATCGTCCCCGGATAGCTACCCTGAATCAGAATCCGTACCCCGTCAATTCCCGCTTCGGTCCAAGATTTATCTCGCCCTGCCGCTATCACACTCGGGAGCGATCGCATCGACCCCGTGGCATCTACCACCACGTCCGCCCAGCCCGGCTCCGGCGCCTCCGTAAAGGCATCGATCCCCGCCTCGCGCGCCACGGTAACCCGGCTCTCTCGCAAATCGTACGCCCGCACTTCCCCGCCGCACTCGCGCACGGCAATCGAAAAGAGTCTGGCCGAAAGCTGACCGATCGGCCCCAATCCGATGACCGCCACCCGATCGCCCTCGATCAATTCCGCCATTCGCACGCCGTGGTGAGCGATCGCTGCCAAATGGGTCAGCGACAAGGCCGCCAAGTCCGTGTCCGGTTGCGCCCGATACACTCGATTCTCCGCCACCACCGCGTATCCAACGTGCCCTCCCCACATCCGCGCCACCGAAGACCGCTGGGTCCCCGCCGCAAACACCGCCACGCCGCGCGGAATCTCAACCCCTTCCCCGGCGTCCACCACCACGCCGGCCAGGGAATAACCCGGGATAAACGGCCATTCACTCGTTCCCGCCTGCGCCCCCGCCAAGCTGCGTAACTCCGTCCCCGGACTCACCCCCGAAAACGCCGTCCGGATCAAGACTTCTCCCGGTCCCGGCGAAGGAATATCCACCTCGCGGACAGAAACAACGCCGGGTTCATCAAACGTAATGGCTTCGGCCAGCATCAGGCAAAGTTACCCGCCCGGCGAATCACTATCGTTAACTGGTTGCGAATTCGGCACGCCGCGCGCCCCAATGGCAATGAATGCCCCAAGAACCGCCAGCGCGGCAATTCCAATTCCCAAAGTAGCACGGTGAGCTATCACTCCAATGATTGGGGGACCCAACAGAAATCCCGCGTATCCCAAAGTCGTGACCGCCGCCACCCCCGTACTCACCGGAATTCCCTCCACCCGACCGGCCGCTGTGATGAGAGTCGGCACAACATTTGCCAGCCCAAAACAGGTCACGGAAAAGCCCGCGATGCAGATCGCCACCGAGGAGGTCGTTACCGCTAACAGAATTCCGACGACGCAGGAGACTCCACCGACCAAAACCGTACTCCGATTCCCCAGCTTCCGAACCAGAGGATCACCCAGGAATCGGCCCGCCGCCATCGCCCCGGAAGCACTTCCAACCGCGATTCCCCCGTAAGCCGCATTGCCCTTCAACGTCTCCCGGATGTAGAGCGCCGCCCAATCCAGAATTCCGCCCTCCACCACAAATGCTGACGCGCAAAGTAGCCCCAACAAAAGCAGGATGCCGCGCGGAATCACAAACTTAGGGCCGCTTGACTCGGCGGCCGAGTCTGTCTGACCAACGGGCTTTAGTAACAGGAACGGAAAGCTAATCGCCAATACCACCAACAAAGCCGCACTGGTTCCCGCCAAGTGAACCAGCCCATTGATCCGGAAATGGGCCGCTATCGAAGCCACGATCCCGCCAATGATTCCACCCAGACTAAAGAAGCCGTGGGTGCTCGACATGATCGGCTTCCCCAGCCGATCTTGGACCTCCACCGCGTGCGAATTCATCCCCACGTCCAGCGCGCCGTAAAACAATCCAAGCAGCAGTAGGTTGATCGCAAATCCCACGATCGAAGTCTGAGTCACGAGAAATGGCACGCCCAGGCAAGCCCCGATTCCCCCGGTAATGGCCACATTTCGGGTGCCAAACCGGTGGATCAATGCCCCCACGAACTGCATGCTCACCACCGCTCCCAGTCCCGAGCAGACCAGCGCTCCGCCAATCGAGGCGTCCGTTGCCCCGATCGCGGACTTAATATCGGGAATGTGCGGTAACCAGCTTCCCACCAAGATGCCGAAAACTGCAAAAACCGCAGAAATCGCCCAGCGCGCCAAGACCGGAGAAGGCGTTCGGGGCGGAGAGTAGCTCATAAATCGTCACCGAGAATGTCGCCACTGCGACTCTGGCGCATCGCACGCAGTTAACCAGAAATCTTTGGTGACCCGGTTGCCTCAAAAATCAGTAGAATTTTGCAACAGACCGATCGCGCGAAGTGACTGAATACCATCCATGCAACCGGCAAAGAAGACTCACATCGTTACCCTCAGCTTCGATGACGGATTCAAGAAGTCGTTTTACGAAGTCGCGGAAATCTACGAATCCTTCGGCCTCCGCGCCTGCCTCAATGTCATCGCGACCGGTCACGAGCCGCAGTTTCAGCCGGTCGTAAATGGTCAACCGGATCCGGGGAACCGTTTCGAAAAAGGAAACTGGGAAGACTGGAACAGACTCAAGGAACGCGGGCACGAAGTCATGGCTCACACCTATGACCATCAAAATCTCACCCTTCTGCCGCTGCCCGAAGCAAAAGAACTCATCGTAAAGTGCGCCGAAACCTTCGAGCAGCACCTAAAGGGCTTCAAAGCATCGGACTCGGTATATAACTTCGCGTATAACGCCTCCAACCCGGAACTGGATGCGTTCGCCCTCACCCGCTTCCTCGTCGTCCGCACCCAGGGGGACAGTCCCGTCAACCCCATCCCAATCCACCGCCACCCGGTTCGAATCGGTTGCTACAGCCATGGCCCCGACCTTTGCGACGACTCCCTCGAGGGCGAACTCAACAAGTTTCTCGCTGGCCCCGGTGGCTGGTTCGTCTTCAACACCCATGGCCTGGACAAAGAAGGCTGGGGACCGCTCAGCACCCCCTACCTAAAGTCGACCCTCGCCCGACTCATTAAACTTCCGAATGTCGAAGTTCTCCCCGCCGGCGAAGTCGTCCAACGTCTACCGCGATAGCAATTTCCTAGCTTCGGAAGACGCTCATCCTACATCCCGGCCTACCAACGAGTGCTGAATGGTTTCAGCACTGGCTACAATAGGTTGGGCGATTCTGGATGATCTCACAACGGAGTCCCGCCGATTCCGCCTCAACGGACAACGATGTCTCGCAACCGCACTACGATTGAAGATGTAGCCAACCTTGCTCGCGTCAGCAAGGTGACGGTTAGCTACGTCCTCAATGGCCGCGGCGCTCAGGCCCGCATCTCCGCTGCCACGGCCGAAAAAGTCCGGGAAGCCGCCCGTGAACTCGGCTACCGCCCCAACGGCCTCGCCCGACGTCTCCTATCGAAGCGAACCCATACCATCGCGCTTGCATTTCAGTACGCCGGCCTATTCGCCTCCGAATCCGGATTCATCAACGAGCTGATGGCGGGAGTTTGCCAGGCTGCGACCGACCTCGGTTACGACCTGGTCCTGCACACCCGGGCGCCACAGCCGGGCGAGGACGACGCCGATGTGCTGACCGATGGTCGCTGCGATGGTGCGCTCCTCCTCCGCGACATGCAGGACCCCATCGCCAGCGAATTGGCGGATCAAGGCTTCCCGGCCGTGATGTTCTTCACCCACTCCGACGACCCCCGCGTCAGCTTCGTGGATGCGGATAACTTAGGCGGCGCCAAGATGGCGGTGCGTCACCTTGTAGAGCGTGGACACACCCGCATCGGCCTTATCCACGGTTCCGACGCCTCATTTGCCAGCTTCGATCGGCGAACGGGGTTTGCCCAGGCAATCGCCCACCATGGCTTGCCCCATCGAGACGACTGGCATATCCAGATG
>Ga0114959_10001413_pt1 | contig 20975 bp, 23 predicted proteins | sample C_130625_EF_Meta_FD_87317 | JGI IMG/M metagenome (GOLD analysis project Ga0114959, IMG submission 87317) | Freshwater microbial communities from Lake Croche, Canada to study carbon cycling - C_130625_EF_MetaG | ecosystem: Environmental > Aquatic > Freshwater > Lake | place: Lake Croche, Canada... | reverse complement strand
GATGTGGCAGCCTGTGTTGTCATTGCGGGATATGTATACGCATTTATCGTAACACTTGCCATACTTGGAACAGTTGGCATTCCAGTTATTTGTCCTGTTGTACTATTTAAACTTAATCCCGCAGGTATTGTTCCCATCGAAACTGAATAAAATGTGGCGCTCATTGGAGCTCCCATTGTGCTTGAACTATAAAGTGCTCCAACAATATTATTATTGGATGGAGAATAACTAAATGTAGTAATACCACCACCACCGCCGCCGCCGCCAGCTGTAATGTTGAATGTGATACTAGATGTTCCAACAAGAGATGTCTTCGATATACTTGTATATGCATTTATTGTAACAGTTGCATTACTTGCAACAGTTGGCGTTCCTGTTATTTGACCTGATGCGTTGTTTAAACTTAAACCCACAGGTATTGTTCCCACCGAAACTTCATAAAATACAGCGCCTGTAGGTGCTGGAGGTATTATTGATGATGTAAATGGTGTGTTAACCGTTCCAGAGTTAATTGTATAATTAAATGTCTGAATGCCCTGCCCAAAGCAAACACCCACATAAAAAAGAAAAAATACAAATATTGGTAATTTAAAAAGAGGTCGATTTGTTTTTTGCATCTAACATTTTTTTTTGCAATAAAAAGCATAATATTTACATTTTAATTAACAAGTTGTGGTTAAAAAAAAATATTGTGCTTAAAATTAAAATATAGTAATTAACATATTAATTAATAATTATTTACACATTTTACATGTGTAATATGTGTAACCTAAAAAATGTATTATTCATAAATTTTAGCTGATGAAAAAGGCCTTGTTATTCATAGTCTTAGCAATGTTTAATTATTTTGTTTCAAGTTCTCAAAGCTTGAATGATAAAATGTTAAACATTATTTCCAAAAATGAGAAAATTCAAAATATTCAGGTAAATGGCTTAATCCTAGACAAATTTTCCGGACTAAAAGCTTCAGATTATGACAATTCTGGGATTGAAATAATTAATAATAAAGGTGCGGTATGGGTCACTGTAAACGGGAGTTTTAAGGTTTTTAAAATGCTAGAGAATGGTATTTTAGCCAGAAAAGACAAGTCTAATTTTCAAGGTTATAATTTCGGAGCAACAAATTTTTTATATAATGACACCTTGTTTAGTATTGGGGGCTATGGTTTTTGGCAAACTAATGGCTCCGTAAGATTTTATAGCGAAACAACTCAAGAATGGGATATCATAAGGGGAATCAGTGATATTTCTTATGCAAATGGCATAAATGGAATTAGTTATTTTGATAAACAAAATTCTAAAGTCTTTGTAATTTTTATTAAAACACAACCAGAATATGTTAAACGAACTGATTTGGATGATCAGCAAAACATTTACGTGCAATGCTTTAATTTAATAGAAAAAAAATGGTGGGATGAATCAAAAATCTTAAACCCAAAAATAGCAGACAGATTTAGCGAAATTTCTTTAATTCAAAATTTTGATCATAAAACGCTTATAAATAGTAATAAAATAGGAAACCTATTAATAGATTTTAATAACAATAAAGTCGATTTAGTTGATGAAAAATTCAACACGTCGCTTATTCAATTAAGAAATAAAATAAAGAACAACCTAACCTATGCAATAGGCGATTCTATTAATATTTACGATTTTATAAATGACACATCTTATGCACTAGTAATTAAACCAAATCAAAAAACAAGTATAAATGAAGCCCTATACATTGATTTTAAAAAAACCAATAATGAAGTACTTAATAAACAGATGATTTATTTGATTGTACTATTTATGGTTATTGCATGTATTGTTTCTTCTCTAATTTTTACAAAAAGAAGTAATCAAAAATTACAACTTAAAGCATTAATGATTGATGAAAATGTAAAAGATTCATCTTTAAAAAGTATAAAACTGTTTTTTAATAATTTAACTGAAGTAGAAAAAGCAACATTGAAATTAATAGTAAAAGACAATTTATTGGGCAGCAAATCTTCAATAACAGAAATCAACAAAACGCTTGGAATTGCAAAAAAATCCATTAAAATTCAAAACAACATAAGGGGCGAGGCTATTAAATTAATTAATGAAAAGTTCAAGTCTTTTTTCTCTATTAACGAAGATCTCATTAATAGAGAAAGAGCCGATTTCGACAAAAGACAAATGGAATATGTAATTAATAGCAAGTATTTAAAAAAAATTAGTTACATATTCTAAGCTTAAACAACTTTACTTGCTTTTAAAAGCAACTTAATTTCTCCTGGAAAGCTAATTTTCGAGTTCAGAAACAATTAATCTACATTCATACTTAAATCCATAATTACCAAGTAAATTTGCTTTCTTAATCATTAAAAATAGTTTTTATGTCATTTACACTTGCAGCTTTACCCTATGTACATGAGGCTTTAGAACCCCATATTGATACAACTACCATGCAAATTCACCATGGTAAGCACCACCAAGCTTATGTAGACAATTTAAACAAAGCAATTGCTGGTACACCAAACGAAGGCAAATCTTTGGCAGAAATAGTAGCTATTGCTGGAAGCATAAGCCCTGCTGTTCGTAACAATGGCGGTGGTCATTGGAACCATACTTTCTTTTGGGAAAGTTTAGCTCCTAATGCAGGTGGAAATCCAACAGGTGCTTTGGCTGATGCCATCACTGCTGCTTTTGGTTCATTTGATGCATTCAAAGAAAAATTTGCAACAGCAGGTATTACTCGTTTTGGTAGCGGTTGGGCTTGGTTGATTGTAAAAGATGGTAAATTAGAAGTTAGTTCAACACCTAATCAAGACAATCCTTTGATGGATATTGCAGAAACAAAAGGCCATCCAATTTTGGGTGCCGATGTTTGGGAACATGCTTACTATTTAAAATACCAAAATCGTCGTGCAGACTATCTTGCGGCTTTCTGGCATGTAGTAAATTGGAGCAAAGTTGCCGAGCGTTTTGCAGCAGCTGTTTAGTTTTCAATAAAATAATTTAGCTTTAATCCCGAGTAAAAAAATGCTTGGGATTATTTTTTAAACCAACTATTATGCAAAAGACACTTGTTGCTTTATTGATGCTTACTTTATTTACTGCTTGCGGCGGTACTAGCAAACGAATTGTTGTAATGAGTAAAGGCACTGCTACTTTTAACGAAGCGGCCAAAACCATTACTGCTAAAGACGGTCAAGGTCATGAACAAAAAACAATCAGTTTTAGTGATGCAATAGTAGATTTAAAATTAATTGCACCTGCAGGCGATGGGCAAATTTCCTTAAAGGACAACGGACTATATATTTTAAATGTAAAGAACGATACCATTGTTGGTAGCTATCAAAAATATACCACTCAAAGCGATGCCCATAATTTAGTAACGCAAGAAGATTTAAAACACAAGATTGATTCTTTACAACAATTAATTATTGGTAAAAATGCAAGTGCTGCCAATAGAAACTTTTTTATCCTTCCCAACCAAGTGGTTAAAATATCAGATAATTTAGAGTCTACTGTAGTAAGTCCTTACCACCAAATGCTTTCAGCCGAAAAAGTTGAGGGGAAAGAACCTGAAATTTATCGTTTTTTTAGTGTGAAAGAAGTACGCGAAACCATTGCAAAATTAGAAGCGTTAACCAAGCCTACTACTAAATAAACTAAGGCACTGGATCGTAACCATGCGAACCTCCTGGCCTACATTTACTAATTCTTTTAATAGAAAGCCAACCACCTTTTATTAAGCCATGCTTATGTAGGGCAGTTGCAGTGTATTGCGAACAGGTAGGCGTAAACCTACATTTAGGACCCATTACAGGAGAAATGATGTATTGGTAAATTCTTATTAGTAAAATAAAAGGAGCGATTAAAATGGCTTTTAAAATGGCAACTACCTCTTTAATAATTGGATGATTCATCGAGTTGTTTTATTGAAACGTTTCGCTAATCTTTTGTAAAGCTACCGCCATTTTTGTTTGAATAAGTGCTGCATCTGGCAACTCTTTTCCTACGTATAAGAAGAAAAGGATTTTTTTTGTTGGTGCTGGTTCTGTAAATACCAATATTTGTTTTTGTGTGCGATAAGCTTCGCGCAACAAGCGTTTAATTCTATTACGGTCAACTGCTTTTTTAAAATGCCTTGAGCTCACCCCAACGCCTACTTGCAGTAAACTATCTAATGGTGTTTCAACGCGTTGATAAATGACTTTTATAGGATAAAAGCTAAATGATTTTCCCTTCGCAAAAATGCCGTTCAAAAGCTTACGGCTTTTTAGCTTTTCGTGGTGCGAATAAGAAAATGGTTGATTGGGCATATTTACAAAACTAAAAAAGCCCCATCAAAGATGAGGCTAAATATTTTTACGGCTAGGCCGAGGTATTATTTTAATCCTTTTTCGCTAGAAACACTTAGTTTCTTGCGACCTTTCGCTCTACGGCTGCTTAATACTTTGCGGCCATTAGCAGACTCCATACGTTTGCGAAAACCGTGAACGGTTTTACGACGACGTTTGTGTGGTTGGAATGTACGTTTCATGATATCGTTTTTTTACTAACCCGGTAATATTGTTACATTTCATGCCTGCAGTCACCATACTGCTGCTTGTGAAAGGACGGCAAAGGTAATGGTTGTACACGAAAAGGCAAAGGAATAGCAAAAAAAGCAGCGAAAAAAACTGAGAAACCTTTCTGCCATTCCGTTTCTATTAAAAATTATCAATGATTATAGCAATAATTTTGGGTGATTATAAAATATTAATCACTGTAAATCAATATGTTGCGAACTTACAGGTGTGCCAAAAAACAATGCCGCGTGTTTATCAAAATCGGCTGAATCATCTGTTGTAAAAAATTGAATTTCGCCTGTTTGGCTGCATTTATTGGCAATACTTGTGTGTCTTTCTAAATAATTGACCAAACTATTGGCAACAATTTCACCTTGTGAAACAAACTGAATATTTGATGGCGCAAATTGCTGGATCTTTTTTAATAAAAGCGGATAATGTGTACAGGCCAATAAAACAATATCAATTTCAGTAGATTGCGCCAATAATTGCTGTAAGTTTTTTTGTACAAAATAGTCGGCACCCGCTTGGTTAAATTCGCCGTTTTCAATTAAAGGAACCCACATGGGGCAGGCTTCTTGAAAAACCTGAATTGCCGGAAAAAATTTTTCAATTTCAATTGGATAACTATTGCTCAACACGGTTCCATTGGTACCTAAAATACCTATGCTTCCGGTTAGGGTATAGTTGCCTATAATTTCTGTAGTTGGCCTGATTACACCCAATACCCTTTTGCCTGGAGCCAGTTTTGGTAAGTCTTTTTGTTGGATGCTGCGCAATGCCTTTGCCGAGGCCGTATTACAGGCAAGAATAACCAACTCACAACCTTGTTCAAAAAACCAATTAACCGCTTCTAATGTATATTGATAAACCGTATCAAAAGAACGAGGTCCATAGGGTGCGCGGGCGTTATCGCCTAAATAGAGGTAATCGTATTGGGGCAACACTTTTACCATTTCTTTCAGTACTGTTAATCCACCATAACCGCTATCAAATACTCCAATGGGCTTTTTAAGGTTCATGCTACAAAATTAAGTGAAGAACGCTTAAATAATCACTTAGAAAAAACCATGCCAATAACCGAAAGGTGAATTTAAAAATCAATCCATCAAATAAAATCAACAGAACCCATTTTCACAAAAAAATAGGCAGCCTCATTTGAGACAGCCTATTTCTATAAATTATATACACTTGAATTTAAGGCTTATGATTGGAACCAAACATTAAGCGAATAAACTACTACTATTTTGTTTTAGCAGCAGGCTTTGTTGCAGGCGCTGCAGCAGCTGGAACCGGAACACCTTGGTTCTTTAGTTCGTCAATTACTTCTTTAGGCAAATTTAATTTCAAATCTTGCGCAACTTTAATAGAAAGGTTGTCGCCAATTGGAGATTTCAACAATGCATCGTTACGAAAAACATGGGTATATTTTTGCTCACGAATGATTTTTTCTAATGAAGCATAGATTTTTTGCTTGTAAGGAACCAACAATTCTTCTTGTTTATTACGAACTGATTCTTGTTGGAATTGTTGCCAATTCACCAATTTGTATTTTAATTGGTTCAATTCTTTGGTAGCTTGCTCTCTAGCTCTTGCTGGCATGGTAGCAGAATCTTTTCTGTAGATACTATCTCTGCGATTGAACTCAAGTACACTGTATTCGTAATCTACTTGTAAAGAGTCTTTTGCATAACTCTGTAAAGCTGCGGAAACCTTGTCAATATCCGGCATTAAACCCAAAACGCTTTCTTCGTCAAAAGTGCCTATTTTGGTTTGAGCGTTGGTGTGATTAGTGAACAATAGGCTTGCTACAACAGCCACACACACAAATAATACTTTCTTCATTTTTGTGAATTTATAATTGATAGTTGTTTAAATTTTTATCCCTAACTCTTTTAAAACGTCGTCGCTTTTATCGAGTTTAGGGTCGGCAAATATAACGGTAATTCCTTCACTTTTATCTAGTACAAAGTCAAAAGCTTTAGCAACCGCTATTTTTTGAATGGCATTGTACACCTTGTCTTGAATTGGCTTTACCAAACGTTGGCGTTCTTTAAAAAGGTCGCCTTCGTAACCAAAACGTCTTTTTTGCAAATCCCTAATTTCTTTTTCCTTCACAAAAAGCTCTTCTTCACGCTTTTTTTTCAATTCATCGGTTAACATAAACTGCTCAGCTTCGTAATTTTTGTACATTTTATCTAGCGTAGCTTGTTTATCGTCAATCTCTTTTTGCCATTGCAAACTAACGGCTTGTAATTTTTTATCGGCTTCTTTGTATTCTGGAATTTTATCTAAAATATACTTGGTGTCTATAACAGCATAGCGTTGTTGTGCCGATACAAGACCAGCAAAACCCAGAAACAAGCAAAGAATTAAACTATATTTCATAATACTAAGTTGATAAAAGTAGATTATTCAGGTTCAAAGCCAAGCATAAATGTAAATTTAGCCGCGTCTTTTAATGTACCATTTGGTGTGAAACGATCTAAACCAATACCATAATCAAATCCTAACAAACCAAACATAGGTAAAAAGAAGCGCATACCTATACCCACCGAACGACGCAACTGGAATGGATTGTAGTCCTTCATAGAATACCATCCATTTGCAGCTTCAAAGAAGCCTAAAGCATAAATCGTACTACTAGGATTTAAACTTAATGGATACCTCAACTCGGCAGTATATTTATTAAAGATCGTGAAATATTGTCTGGTAGACTGTTGGTCTGGGTTAATTTTTGGATCAGAAGTACTGTAAACAGGGTAACCTCTTTGTGCAATAATATCGTATCCTAATAAAGCAAACTGATTACTCAAACCTGCATCACCCACCTGAAATCTTTCGAAAGGAGAAATTTGAAGCTTTTGATCGTACCTACCCAAATAGCCCAATTTAACAGAGGTACGAATAACAAATTGTTTATGCTCTTCGCCAGTTGGTTTGCCCAATGGAATAAACCACTCGCCATTAAAGCGCCATTTATGGTATTCAATCCATTCATAAGGATTGGCAGAGGTAGCAAATTTGTTACTCAATAAAGTATAAGGAGGTGTTAGCTGAACACTTGCCAAAAATGTTGAACCAGACCTAGGAAATAAAGGTTGATCAACAGAAGACCTCTGTAATGAAAATTTCAAGTTTAGGTTATGTGCAAATCCCTTGTCGAATCCAGGTAGATTCATTGGGTCAATCGCGTAATTATTTAATTTATACCTAGTAAAACTAATTGCACTAGTTAATGAGAAATAATCATCTGGCCATTTTAACTGTTTTGCCAAAGCAACAGTGGCTCCGGTGGTGGTAATAGAACTATTGTCGGCATAATTTGGATCGTACATTCCTGTCAATGGATTGTATGTTTGCCCGTATTTGGTATTGTAGATACTAAATGAAAGTGCATTTCTTTTTTTACCACCAAACCAAGGCTCGGTGAAAGAGAAATTATAAGAACGGAATGCCTTACCATTACTTTGAACACGTAAGCTTAGTTTTTGTCCATCACCCATTGGTAAAGGATCCCAAGCAGATTTTTTCAAAATATTCCTGATAGAGAAGTTATTAAACGAAACGCCAAGTGTTCCTGTCAATCCAATTATACCACCCCATCCTGCGCTCAATTCAAGTTGATCGCTTGATTTTTCTTCTACGCTATAATTAATATCTACGGTACCATCATCCGGGTTTGGTTGAGGGTCGATTTTAATTTTTTCTTGGTTGAAATAATTTAATTGGGCAATCTCTCTATTAGAACGAACCAAATCTGAACGGCTGAATTTTTCTCCGGGTATGGTTCTTAATTCTCTTCTGATAACATATTCTTTAGTTCGGTCGTTACCTGCAATACGTATATTCTTGATGGTGGCTTGAGGACCTTCCACTATACGAATTTCAAAATCGATTGTATCGTTGTACACTGCTGTTTCTACAGGATCTGTACGGAAAAATAAATACCCATCATCTTGGTATAAGCCACTAATATCACCGCCTTCTGGAGATGCATTTTTACCTAATTTTTTATTTAAGATATCCATATTGTAGATATCTCCTTTGCGAATGCCTAGAATTTGTGTTAAAACAGAATCTGGGAATTTGGTATTACCTCTCCAGCCAATATTACCAAAATAGTAACGGCGACCTTCTGAAATTTTCATATCAATATTCAAATCACCTTTCACAGTATGATATACAGTATCTTTTTGAATCTGTGCATCACGGAAGCCCAAAGTGTTGTAGTAATCAAGAATATTGTCTTTGTCTGCTGTGAATTTTTTTTCATCAAATTTTGCAGAAGAAAGTTTAATACGAACATAAGGATCCAATACTTTTTTAGTACGGGTAAAAGTTAGATATCCTTTTTCTTTTAAATAATCATCAAATGTGTAGCGCTTGGTTTCTACAATCATTCCCTTGTCAAAAGTTGGAAATAATGTAAAGCGAGACTTCTCTTTGGTATCCTTTAATTGGCGTTTTAATTTTCCAGCGTCTACTGTATTTCCACCAAAATTGATATTGTTGATATGAATTTTTGTGCCTTTATCAACTGCAAAAGTTAGAGACAAGGTATTGTCTAGGGTAGTATCTTTTTTCTCACTAATTTTTACTTTTGCATCGCGAAAGCCTTTTTCAGCATAATATTTTTTAATGGCTTCAACTGCAGTGATTTTCATGTTTTCTGTAACGACTCTATTAGGAACCAAGCCTGTTTTACTAGACAAGTCATCGGTTTCTGATTTACGTACGTCTTTAAAATAAAATTTAGACAAACGAGGTCTTTCGGTTACTTCAATTTCAACACTAATATTTTTTCCTTCTAGTTTGGTCAGACTTACCTGCACATTGCTAAAATAGTTTTGACCCCAAAGTTTGGTGATGGCTTTTGCAAAATTATCTCCCCCTGGAATTTTGATTTCATCTCCCACATTAATATTTGCAATTGAAATCAGTAAGTTTTCGTCAAAAAATCGATTGCCCACCACTTTCACACTGGCAACTTTGTAATTTTTGGAGGCTTTTTGATTAAAAATATTGAGTAAGTCAACTTCAATAGAAGTTATAGAGGTGTCTTGTGCTTTTTTTGACATTCTTGAAACCTGAGACTGAGCAGAAAAGCCCACTAACAAAGTAATTAAAATCAGCACTAAATATTTGTACAATTTCTGCATCCGGTTCGGTATTTGGTATTCCAGTCTGAAAGTAGAGCCCATCTTGCTTTCAGCGCTTGTTCTTTGTTTTAAGTGGGGCAAATTAAAGGGAATAATTAAAAGTGTTTGTTAAATCACCTAATTAATTAATAATCTCTTGAAAAATATCTGTTACAACAAAGCTGTTTCCTCCTCTATTTGTTTATCTGTTTTGCCAAATCTTCGATTTCTGCTCTGAAAATCGAGGATCGCTTCTGCTAAGTTTTCTTTGCGAAAATCTGGCCAACGGGTATTGGTAAAATACAATTCAGCATAGGCCAATTGGTATAATAAAAAATTACTGATTCGGTATTCGCCACTAGTGCGAATCATTAATTCAGGATCGGGAAACTCGCTCGTAGCAAGGTATTGCTCTAATGTATGTTGATTTACGTTTGCTGCTTGCAATACCCCTTTTTCTACATCTAGTGCAATATATTTTACTGCATTTACCAGTTCCCAACGACTACTATAACTCAGTGCTAAAATCAGGTTTAATCCTGTATTTTGGCTTGTCATTTCTAATGCTTCGTGCAATTCTTTGTGCGCATCTGTTGGCAATAAACTCAAATCTCCAATAACGCGTAAACGTATATTATTTTTATTTAATATAGGAACTTCTTTGCGAATAGTATCTACAAAAAGTAACATAAGGCCTTCGACTTCTTTTTGTGGACGGTCCCAATTTTCGGTACTAAAAGCATATAAGGTCAAGTATTCAATACCCAATTCGGCACATCCTTCCACAATAATTCGAACGCTTTCTACGCCATGATAATGACCATACAAACGGTCTTGTCCCTGCTCTTCAGCCCAACGCCCATTACCATCCATAATGATGGCTATATGTCGAGGCATTCGTGCTTTATTAATTTTACCAATGAGGTCTTCCTGCATAGTATTCCCTACAATTAGGCTGCGAAATTAATAAAATCAACGGGCTTGTAAAGATTTAATTCGAAGAAAAACGGGTATAATTTGCTTATTTCTTAAAATCTGCTCCTAACTGATGGACAACGGTACGATTGAATGTTAAAAGACATACCCACATGAACCGTTATGAAAGCATCTTTTTGTAAACTATTTCCACGCTGACGACCCTTGATTCCAATGGAATTACCTAGTTCATAACTTCGGTCTTGCAATAAAAAACTGGGGGATGGAGATCCATCTGGTAAAGCAGGAAAAGCATCTGGCGCATAAGAACCACTCACATCATCTAAGTAATCGGTATTGGTAAATCGATAAGATATTTCGCCAAACACATTCACTTTTTCACTCAAACTATATTTAACGCCCAACCCTACTGGAATACTCATGGCAATTGGATTATAGGGCTGCTTTTCTGGATATAAACTGCTTCCCTGCCCTTCTGTTCCTAATGGACGGAGTAAATATCTTTCACCAGCCATATAGGCATAAGGGTCAAAAGAAAACACACCAACACCTAAGCTGATATAGGGCGTATAACTATACTCTTCAAATCCTGGAATGAATTTAAAAAAGTTAAAATCACCCGAAAGACTCATTTCCCAAACATTGGTATTGAAACTTAAATTACGCAGGTTTTCGGCAGCGTTATGGCTATACGCATCGGAATAGCCCAATAATGCATAATTAGCTGCCACTTTTAAACCAATATAATTTGATAACTGTTTTCTAAAAAAAATCCCACCCGAAAACTTAGGTCGATTGATTTGCATGCTCGTATTCAAATCTCCAAAATAATGGCCAAGGCCAACCGAAAAACCATATTCAGCCTGGTGCACATAAGTTTCCATACTCTGCGCATAGGCAACCACCGAAAAAATAGAGAATAAAATGATGCTGAAAGTTTTCTTAAACATGCTATTAGGGATAAATGCTTTTGTAAAATAGCATCAAAAAAATCTAATATAAAAGTTAATTTCTTTTATCTAGTCCCCAAGTAAGCTTGGTTCTTAGTGTAGAGAGAAAATTATTTTCATTTAAACGCGCTAGATTAACATAAAATACTTCTTTTCTTACCGCCAACTGAATGCTTTTATTAACAATTTCACGACGGGCATCCAGTGCGCAAATGAATAGGTCGGACCTACTTTCAATTTCAAATGAAATAACATTGTTGTCTGGCACCACAATCGGACGAACATTTAAATTATGTGGTGCTACCGGTGTTATTACAAAACTAGATGAGTCAGGAAATACAATCGGGCCATTACAACTCATATTATATCCTGTAGAGCCAGTTGGTGTTGAAACAATTAACCCATCTGCCCAATAAGAATTTAAAAATTCGCCGTTTAAATAGGTGTGAATTTTAATCATTGGAGAGATATCCCTTTTATGAATGGCAAACTCATTAAGACCAAAAGGTGTATCACCAAATAATGGCTCGTTTGAATCTAAATGAATTAGGGTTCTTTTTTCAATATGAAAAGTCCGATTAATTAATGCATCTACGGCTAAAGATAATTCGTCTTTACTAATACTTGCCAAAAAGCCTAAACGTCCAAAATTGATGCCTAGAATAGGAATGTTTTTTTGTTTGACAAGGGTAACTGCATCTAGCATAGTTCCATCTCCACCCAAACTAATGAACATGTCTATATCTGTACTCAAATGATCGGAAGACGAAAAAGGAATCAATTTTTCAAGGATTGCTTGCGGAAATGAAAACTGTTCTAATAAGGGTTTATAGATAAGTATGCAGGAGTCGTAACGCATAAGTTCCACCAACAATATCTGTATGGGATTTTCTTGTTCAACATCTAGTCCACGACTATAAATAGCTAGTTTCATTGAATGCGTATTGGTAAAAAAGTGGTATTAGAAATCATTTCTGCTTTGTAAATATATGCCATCCTTATTTAGTTGGTTAAAGCTGTATTCTATTTTAAATACAAAATCATAGATAGAAACAATGTCTATACCAAAGCCCCAGGTCTTTAATAAGCGATTATTAAGGGTATTTGTAGGAAGTGGATTGGCTATAGAAGCGTAACCCAAATCGGTATAGGTTTTTACATACAATCTAAAAGGAATTCGATCATGTGTTTTGCTAGGAAAAGGATTCTTAATTTCAAATTTTACCAATTGTTGGTGGATGCTAGATTTTAGCATGGCTCCATTCATCCCATCAATCACATTGTACTCTAAACCACGCATTTGAAAATGGCCATATCCAAACAATCGTTGGTCACTAAAAGCATTATTACTAGGAAATTTTAATTGCACTAATCCTTCAAAATGCAAGAACGCTTTTTTAGTTATTGGTACGGCATAAATGGACCTTGAGTGCAACATCCATAAACTTTCAGATTGTGTTAGGCCTCTTTTATACACGTTTCCTTCAAACAAAAAACCATTGGTAGGATAAGAATTAGCATCGGCATGATAATATTTAAACCGATAATTGAAATCGATATACTTGAACTGCGTGGTGTTATTGCTAAAATAGGTTGGATTTATTTTAAAGACAGTATCTGCAATTGATTCGTCGTTATATGAGATTCGCAGTGAATGCCATTTTTTTAATCCTGGTCTATACGAATAAGTGAAATCTAGTTTTGTTTGCTTTTTTATAAATGACTGATCGTATTTAAAAAACTGTTGTTTGTCATTGGCAGTTAAAATATTAATTTCTTTTTGGCTTCCATGGCTTAACCCAATATTAAAACCTTGGTTTAATTTTTTTCCAAATAAAGGAACATCATAACGAAGCGTTACTTGTTGGGTATAGCCCGAAATAAGCCAGATGTCTAAATTATCGTTGCGTCCTGTAGTGTTGTTTTGGATAAATTTTATACCATAATTTACCCGCTCTAAACTCCGTTGTTGTTGTACCCACCACTGGTTAAAATTTCGGTCAATTAATCTAAAATAAGGCAATGGAAATAAGTACCAGCGTTCCTTTACATTAATTTGAATACGAATAGTACTATCTGTAGCAATGGGAATAATTTGCACGTCTACAAACAGTGTTGTGTTCATCAATTGTTCGCGTGATTGTTGGAGTTGAATGGCCAAATCTTTTTTGGGAATCAAACCGTCTTTAATAAAAGATAATTCACGTAGTATTATTTGTTCTTTTGTTTTTTTATTGCCAGAAATAAAAATATCTTCTACATATAAAAAATTTGCCTTTTTGCCTGTTTTAATAAAATCATCCAAAACCGTTTGCCCATGTTGCTCCATATTGGACTGTGCATTTAATTGCGCAGCTATCACAAAACAGTATAATAAAAAAGGCATTGACCTCATTAACAAAGCGTAATTAGAAATGGTTAAATAAAATGGGGATTTATACATTTAGATAGGCAAGCAAATGCTGGTAATTGTCTTTTAGTTCATTATCATAAGACTCCTGTCCAAAATAGTAACGAACAGTATAATCATAGCGTTGAAAAGTAGCAACGATTGCAGAGATTTCTATTTTATTCAATTTAAGTGTTACAATAATTAATCCTGTATCAGGTTCAGTCATGGTATTGCACTGGGTAATTAAAGCATCATTGGTTTCTACGAGTCGGCAAATTTCTCCAAACGAAAAATTACGAAGAGTAATTTCTAATACAATCAATCCGCCTTTGTCTTCAGTGCCTAAAAAACGAGATAGTTGTTGTAGTAAATCGGTAATAGCAATAATGCCAATAAGTTCTGTTTGCTCGTTAATAACAGCTAGTAATGACAATTCCTTCTCTGCCATTAATTTTAATGCGACCAAAAAATGCTCTTCGCCTTTTACACTTACTGGTAAAATAAATTCTTGTGCGGTTGTAATAGTGTTGGTTTCCGCAATATCCAATAAATCTGATTTACCAATAATGCCAATATATTTTTCTTCGTTTACAACTGGTAAATGTTGAATATCGTATTCTTCCATTAACTGAAGCGCCATCGATACGCGGTCGTATAGATGAATAGTGGGGAAACTAGCATTTAGTAGTTGAGCAGCTAACATGTTTTATGCATTAGTTCTCAGAATAATTGTAGCAATAAACCAATCTTTTTAAGCAACAGGTTCTTTCAGTTTATGCAAGAATTTTTCTAGAATATTATTAAATTCCTGAGGCACTTCCATCATGGGTGCATGACCACATTTATCAATAAAATGCAGTTCGCTATTTGGAATTAATTTATTGAATTCTTGTCCTACAAAAGGAGGCGTAATAATATCGTTATTGCCCCAAATTAACAAAGTAGGTTGTGTTATTTTATTTACTTCTTCTCCTAAATTATTGCGAATGGCACTTTTTGCAAGTGAAATAATTTTAATCACCTTAATGCGATTATTGGTAATTTCAAATACTTCATCCACTAATTCCTTTGTTGCAGTTGCAGGATCGTAGAAAGTAACTTGTGTTTTTGTTTTAATGTATTCGTAATCGCCTCTTTTAGGATAACTATCTCCCATACCATTTTCAAACAAACCACTACTTCCTGTTAAAATTAATGACTTGATTTTTTCGGGATGTTTTAATACATGAACTAGTGCCACATGACCACCCAATGAATTTCCTAATAAATGAATGCCCGTATATCCACGTAATTCAATAAATTTCTGAACATGCTTTTCTAATCCGCCAACTGTGGTATGAAAGATATCTAAATCAAACAATGGCAATAATGGAACAATCACTTTATAAGTTCCTCTAAAATGTTCTACTAAATCTGCAAAATTACTCAATGCCCCAAATAGACCATGCAAAAGCAACAGCGGTTCGCCTTCGCCCTCTTCAATAAATTTGAATTTTTCTAGTTGTTTTATTTCGTAATCCATGGTACTATATTCTTATGCAAACACGCCTGTTAATTCAAAATCAAAAAGACTATTGGCTAATTATCACCCCAAACAATCTCTGACTAATGCAAAATACTGATTTTAAAGTAAAGCAGCTGATTATTGGTTGTTATCAAAAAAAGAACTGTTGGATTTTATTTTACAACCGATCCAAAGAATCCTGTTAACTCGTCAAACATCCCCTTAAAAATAGGAAGTAATTTAGAAAAAATATCCATTGTTTTAGGTCCAATAGGCGCTAAATAGGTATAGGTTTTAGACGAATTGATTGCAGTTAGCATTAATAAATGCAATTTGTCTGTATAAAAAAGCAAAATACTATACACAATAGCATAAAGGGAGGCGTACATTAATATTCCTCCAAGTGTATTCAACCAGCCTAAAAAAGCCATTTCAACACTTGCTTCTATTAGCGCCGCACCTGCTCGAACTAAGGCCCAAACCACTACCAAAATCAATATAAAAGCCAAAAAAGGCAACCATCCAGCAACAATGCTTGTATGTGATTTTAGTGCAGTAGCTACCCAGGCCGATAACTTCATGGCAGCGGCTAATCCGATTATAATACCCACAAAAGAAAACGCAGCAACTATTAAGCCTTTGCGAAATCCTTTAATAACAGCTAGTACCATCAATACCAAAAAAACAATGTCTATAAACATATCATTTATTTGATTCTTGTTGATTTAACCCAACAAAGCTTTCACTGCTGCAGAAATGAGTTTACCTTCTGCCTTACCTGCTAATTGTTTGCTTGCAACTCCCATTACTTTGCCCATATCTTGCGGACCTGTTGCACCAACTTCAGCAATTATGCTTGTTATCACTGCAGTTAATTCTTCTGCCGACAATTGGGCTGGTAAGAATTTTTCTATCACCGCAATTTCTTCTGACTCTTTCGCTGCTAAGTCTGGACGATTTTGTGTTTGATAAATTTCCAAAGAATCCTTTCTAGACTTCACTAGTTTTTGTAATAATTTTATTTCTGTATCGGCCGAAATTTCTCCATTCGCTCCTGGCTCAGTTTTAGCTTTAATAATTTCTGCTTTAATGGCACGAAGTCCACGCAAAAGCGCTTCATTCTTAGCTTTCATAGCATCTTTCATTTCAGCCATTACTTGTATTTCTAAACTCATAGCGTTGATATTATTTGTTTTCTTTTAATTGAATTTCTCTGAATTTATTATAGAAATCCTTTGCATATGCTTTCATTTCGTCGACTAATTCTGTTTGCTGTGTAGCACGTAAAAAAGTATCGGCCATTCCCATAAAAGTTTGGTAATAAAAATCGGCCATTTCATCAACCATCAAGTCTTTTGTCCATAAATCAATGCGTAGAGCAGATTTATCTTTGGCATCCCAAAAAGCAACCATCATGGCTTTGGCCGCTTGCATCATATCTGCGGTACTATCGGTTGCCGTCCAATTTATTTGTTCTGGAACTTTGTTTTCATCTAAATGAATATCTATTGAAATGGTTGATTTGTTCATACTGTATATTGATTAAAAAATTAGCGCTGTAAAAGTACGATTTATCTACGCAAGATTATTGTTCTGCAGTTTTCAAAATGGCTTCCCAAAATTTATTGGCAGTATCATCCCAACTAAAACTGGCTGCCCTTAGTTTTCCGGCTTCAATCAGTTTTTCTCTTGCAGATTCATCTTTATAAATTAAGAGTAATTGTTTGGCAATGGCATCAGGATCATCCGGATTTGCAAAAAGGGCTGCTTCAGCAGCAATTTCAGGCATGCTACTCGTATTACTTGTAATTACAGGAACACCCGATTGCATGGCTTCTAAAATAGGTAAGCCAAATCCTTCAAAAAAAGATGGATACACAAGGGCATAAGCCGATGCGGTAAGTTGTGTTAAGGCATGGTCTGAAACATAGTTAAGCATCACTACGTCTTGGCGGTATTTATAGGTTTTTAATTTCTCAACAATAGCACCATATTGCCAAGCCAAGCGTCCAACTACTAGTAATTTCATATTACTGTGTTGCCATTTTTTAAATAATGAAAACGCCTTGAGTAGGTTCATTAAATTTTTTCTTGGGTGCACCCCTCCAACAAATAAAAAATATTCTCTACCATCGGCATAACTTGCTTTGATGGCATCTCTTGTACCCCAGTCTAATGGCTCAAAACCTTCTCTGGAAGCGCCATGCACCACAGATAACTTATTGGCTGCTAAAGGGTAATGCATTAATATATCTTGTTTAGAAAATTCAGATACTGTTACAATTTGCTTAGCTTTTTGCAAAAATTTTGGGGTAAATCGCTTGTAATACCATCGCTGATGCCATGAAATGAATGTTGGAAAGTGTAAAAAAGCCAAGTCATGCACCACCATTAGCTGTGGAGTTTTAGTAGTTAAACTACAAAAGCCATAGGGTTGTATCCAAACAGCTGGCTTAAATTTTTTGAGTGCCATTGGCGCTTTTACATCATACCAGTATTTAAAGCTAAAAATATGGCGCGCTGTAGGTGTTACTAAAATAGGTGTTACGTTTTTTGCAAATACAAAGGATGCATCGTATGGTCTGTCAAACACAAAAATAAACTCGTGTTCTGGATGCTGATTTACCAATCTTTTAAAAACCTCTTGCACATACCACCCATAGCCTTCTAAGGAGGTTTTTTGAAGGAATATGGCATTCACGGCTATTTGCATAGTGCAAAATTAACTTGTAAATGTTTAATTCGGTTGTTTAGAAACTAATTTCAGTTAGATAGTAGTAGTATGTTTCCCCCAGTAAAAGGCATCTTTTCCACCAAAGCCCATTGCCTGGTAGATAAGCTGGCTACTTGTATTACTTTTATACTATGGCGGAATTGCAACAATTAGATTTATTTGGTTTTCCAGTTGAAACGGCTGCGCCCAAACCTAAAAAGGGAAAAGCAGAAAAGCCCATAATCAAAGAGCCAATAGCAGCAAAAGCTGCCGATATTGTATTTGCAGATGAAATCATTGGTATTCGAATTAAACAAAAGCCTGTTTTAGAAAAACTACCTGTAACAGAAAAACCAGCGGCAATAGTTAGTGCTAGTAAATCTTTGGTGTCTGGCAAAAGAGGAAGAAAATCGTTTAAAGAAATGGACAACGAAGTAGACCTTATTAACGTGCCAGATGAATCAATTTTAAAACAAAAATTATATTACAGTATTAGCGAAGTGGCAAGTTGGTTTAAAGTAAACACTTCTTTACTACGTTACTGGGAAAATGAATTTGATGTATTACAACCTCGAAAAACAAGAAAAGGTGATCGCTTATTTAGAGTGGAGGATATTAAAAATTTACAACTGATTTATTTTCTACTGCGCCAAAGAAAATTTTCTATTGAGGGTGCTAAAAAATATATAAAGAATAATAAAACGCAGGCAGATATTCAATCGCAATTAATTCAATCCTTAACTAAGTTCAAATCTTTTTTATTAGAATTGAAATCTCAATTACCTGTTGCCCATTGATGCAATTGCATGGTTGATCCATCGAAACATGCATAGGTAAAATGCTTAATCCAATCACCTAAATTAATATACCTACTTGTTTCACTTATCTTAATATCAATTGGATAATGTCGGTGCCCAAATACAAAATATTGAATGGGTAATTCTTGTACGTATTCTTTAGAAAAAATAATTAGCCACTCTTTGTCTTCGCCTAAAAAAAGATCGTCTGCGCTGCCTGTTTTTTGCCTACTTTTTTTACTGAAGTAATTTGCCAAACCAATTCCCCAGTTAGGGTGTAGCCATTCAAACAGCCATTTGCAAATACTATTAGAAAATATTTTTTTTAGAAATTTATACCCATGATCACCAGGACCTAAACCATCTCCATGTGCTATAAAAAATCGATGCTCATTCCAAACAAAAATCTTGGGTTGATAATATACCGGGATATTTAATTCTTGTTGAAAATAATCTTTCATCCACATATCGTGGTTGCCAACAAATACATGTACCAGAATACCGCTATCGGTTAGTTCTGCCAACTTTCCTAATAAACGCGTATACCCTTTGGGTACGGTTGTTTTATACTCAAACCAAAAGTCAAATATATCACCTACAATAAATATTTCTGCTGCATCGTGTTTAATACTTTCTAAAAAAGCAACTACCTTTTTTTCACGCACCAAACTTCTAGAATAGTCAGGAGCTCCCAAATGAAAATCAGATAAGAAATATAATTTTTTATTTGGTGGCAGTTGCTGCATACGATTTAATTAAACGGTTGCTTCTTGTCTGTCCAATAAAAAACAAAATACTTCTTTGGGTCCGTGTACACCCACAACTAATGTTTTTTCAATATCGGCAGTTCTGCTAGGACCAGAAGCCAAACTAATTAATGAAGGTAAATTCAATCGATATTTATCTAACAAAGAATCAATGCCATCTGCAATATCATATACTAATTGATCGGTGTAAGCAATGCAAATATGAACGGGTGCATATACACTAACGGTTCTACCACTCGCTTGTCCACTACTAAGCAATAGACTGCCTGTTCTAGCAATTAATTGTTCGCAGTATGTAATAGAGGCATTGCAACTGTCAAGTGCAGTTGCTGTATGGTTTTCAAATCCATTTCTTGAAAGCGCTTTTTTCAACTCGGTTTCTACACAATAAATATGTTCCCATTTGCGCTGAGAGACAAGTGTTTGTAGTTGTTCAGCCAATTCTGCTTCATTGGAGCAATAAGAAAATCTACCCTGCAGTTTTGTAAAATTTTCTGCAAACTCTATTTCAAGTTCTTGTAAAGATGGTTGAAACACACTAGTGTTTCCTTCACTTTCAGGAAAGGGAACAGGCACTGATTTTTTCAGTGCCTGTTTTATTTTACCTAAAATATTTTCTCTTGCTGTATTTGCCATAAAAAAATAGCATTAGCTGTTGGTAGTATTTTGTTCCTCGGTTTCTGTACCTACAATTGGAATGATTGGTAATTCAGTTGGAACCGGTGGAATGACTACTTCTAATAATTTTTTTTCTTCAAAGGGTCTTTTACCAATCAACTCTTCTACGTCTGATTTGTGTAAGACTTCTTTGTCTAGTAATTCTTTTGCTAACTTTTCTACCTCAGGGCTTTTTTCGCGCAATAAAGCAAGGGTTCTTTGATAGGCTTCACTTACTAATTTTCTTACTTCATCGTCAATTATTTTACCGGTTTCTTCGCTAAAAGGTTTGGTAAACGTATTTTCTTGTGAAGGATCGTAGAAACTAATATTGCCAATTTTATCATTCATACCATAAGTGGTTACCATTGAGTAAGCCATTTTGGTAATTTGTTGTAAATCGTTAGCCGCACCCGTTGAAATTTTATTGAAGAAAATTTCTTCTGCAGCTCGTCCACCGAGTGTCATACACAATTGGTCTATCAACTGCTCGGTCGTATAAAGGTATTGTTCTTTAGGTGTGTACTGCGCATAACCCAATGCAGCTGTGCCTCTTGGAACAATCGTTACTTTTAAT
>Ga0114959_10001412_pt1 | contig 20978 bp, 21 predicted proteins | sample C_130625_EF_Meta_FD_87317 | JGI IMG/M metagenome (GOLD analysis project Ga0114959, IMG submission 87317) | Freshwater microbial communities from Lake Croche, Canada to study carbon cycling - C_130625_EF_MetaG | ecosystem: Environmental > Aquatic > Freshwater > Lake | place: Lake Croche, Canada... | reverse complement strand
TTTATTATTGTATGATTTTATTATTGTATGATTTTATTATTGTATGATTTTATTATTGTATGATTTTATTATTGTATGATTTTATTATTGTATGATTTTATTAATAAATTTATACAATAATTTAAAAGTATAAATCTATTTTATTTTATGGGTAATACTCATTCAACAATTAAAAAAATTAATTTTGAAGATATGCAAACTGTTTGTAAAAACCCGGAAATTTACCTATTAATAAATACATTGAATGAAAATGAACAAAATTGCCTCATAAACGGAACAATTAATGCGAGTCAAGAGGAAGCCATAATTAATAAACATATTTCTGTAAATAAGTCTGTACAGATAATCGTATATGGCCCCAATTGCAACGATGAAAAGATATATATTAAATATCAGCAACTTGTCAAATTGGGGTTTATTAATGTGTTTGTGTATTGTGGTGGTCTTTTTGAATGGTTAATGCTACAAGATATTTATGGTTTCGACGAATTTCCAACTACGGTAAAACAATTGGATTTTTTGAAGTATAAACCTAGACAAAAATTGAATGTGGGGTTATTAGAATATTAACCTTATTTGTGAGATCGTCTAAATTGAGAGCTTTAGATCGTCTAAATTGAGAGATTGAGACTTCAAATAATCATCTAGGGCCTCATTCGCTAATTGATCCGCACGAGCATTGTATTTTCTATAAATATGTTCATAAATTATGACATCGAAATTGGCTTCAAGAACTTTAGCTTCGGTGTACAGTGGATATAAATTTTCAGATTTAACTTTATATTCACCCCGCATTTGTTTTATAACCAGTTGACTGTCGCCGTAGACTTTTAATTCGCGAATATTTTGATTAATTGCTTCTCTTAGACCAATTAATAGACCTGTATACTCAGCATAATTATTGGTTGCATCCTTTTCAATGTGTTGCTTACCTGTCCATATTTCACAATCTTTATAATATAGGGCAACACCTGCACCGGCTGGACCAGGGTTACCTTTACTGCAACCATCGAAATTAATTGAGTAGTCGATTGTAATATCCTTCAGGTTTATAGGTACTATTTTTGCTTGTGTTTTTATAAAAAAATTTGATATAGGCGTAATCGCTTTTTGCATTATATTATTTATACTATTATTCTTTATACTATTATTCTTTATATATTTGCATATCATTTAATAAAATCATCAAATTTTTTATACCACTTGTCCAACTCATTTTTATTCAAATAAATATCTTCATTACCGTTTAATACTAATATGTCTTTTATATTTTGAAATGGTAGGGTGATATAAACCATATCTTTGTGATAATTGTTACATTGTTTTAAATAATCCAACGGAATATTATTTTCACCCAGTCTCGATCTTTTCGCGATTCGTTCATAACAAATTTCCGGTTCAGTATCAACATAAATACACTTGTGAATCGGACATTCCAATGCAAACGTATCAAACCATTTGCAGTAAATCTTGTAATTAATATCTTCCATTTTCTTCATATCATATAGCATTTTTGCAAAAACATATTTGTCAGTATATAAACTGCGTTCTGTAATAATTGTCGCTGTCGGATTCAATTCCATTGTCTTCCTTAATAGTGCTAGTCGAGAGATGTATGCCATCATCTGGAACGAAAACGAATACTTCTCTTGGTCCGCATAAAACTTCTGTAACATTGTTTTTCCATCAGAATCCGTAAATTGTTCCCATTCATCAACTGGCTCCTGTAAAAAGATGACATCGCTGTTATTTACATATTTCTCTCGAAGGTATGTCAATAATGTTGTTTTACCTGAACCTATATTTCCTTCTAAAGTAATAATGTTATTTGTAGACTGTTGATTCATTGTTATGATAATATTGTTGTATCTTTTTATATTAATTGAATCAATTTTTACTATTAGTGCCAAGAGAATAAATAAAAAAATTGATAATGATAAAATATATAAAGATAATAATACATATTATACACCACACCGCTTTAAAGAAAATGAATCTAGAACAAAGCAAGTTAACCAGATCAGAATGGAATGGTATTGAGGTTCCAATCTCACAAGACGAGAAGGAAGTAATGGAATTAATTATTCGTGGGTTTCACGATGTCAACATAAAATATAATAAACACAATTCGTTGTTCAACTTTTTGAAAATTGAATACAGTGAAACAATGGAAGATTATTTGTACAATAAATACTTTTCCTCTATCATTGCGAAACTAAAAGAAAGTTTTGATATTCCGGAACTTTCTATTACGGTGCAATCCAATCCGGTAATTAAAAAGGCAGATATGATTCGACTAGAAAATAATACTACGGACAAATTGAAGTTGGAAAATGCGTTTGAATATTTGTTACTTGATCTTATTAAAAAAATATTAAAAGAGAAAAAAATAAAAAACGATAAATGGATTATAGAGTATTTTACATTATATAAATTAATACGTGTTTCTATTACACAAGTAAATCGACATATTTTGAGAATCGTTCAAAATATTTTAAAAAAAATGGAAGACGAAATCGAAATGCCAAACGTTGTTTCAAACGCGGTCGAATTTATCGAGAAAAATCAGCTTCTTCTCAAATACTCAGACAGTGTTTTATATGAGCATCAAAAAAAACTATTCACGCAGATGAAAACACCTGGACCTAAATTGGGATTATACATTGCTCCAACCGGTACCGGGAAAACACTTTCGCCTATTGGGTTGTCGGAGAATTATCGTGTTATATTTGTGTGTGCGGCTAGACACGTCGGTCTGGCGTTGGCGAGATCCGCCATTTCGGTCAACAAGAAAATAGCATTTGCATTTGGATGCTCGAGTGCAGATGATATCCGACTGCATTATTTTGCGGCAAAAGATTTTACTAAAAATAGAAAAACAGGTGGAATTGGGCGTGTTGATAACAGTGTTGGAACCAAAGTTGAGATTATCATTTCTGATATAAAATCGTATTTGTCGGCAATGTATTATATGATGGCGTTTAATCCGCTAGAGAAGATTTTCGTCTATTGGGATGAACCGACAATTACAATGGATTACGAGACGCACGAATTGCACGCAACTATTCAGAAAAATTGGAGCGAAAACTTAATACCGAATATGGTGCTATCGTCTGCTACGTTGCCGAAAATGCACGAATTAGCCGATACAATCGGGGATTTTAAGAGAAAATTTCCCGGGGCTCAAATCTTTGATATGGTCAGTCACGATTGTAAGAAATCGATTCCTATTATTAATAAACACGGGTATGTTGTTCTGCCTCATATGATGAGCAACAATTATGATGATATTTCTAGAATAATAGATCACTGTAACAAGAATTTGACATTGCTGCGTTATTTCGATTTGAAAGAAGTGGTTGAATTTATTCATTTCGTGGAGTCTGGAAATTATGTTGCTGCTAATTCCAAAGTTGCTCGTCACTTTGCATCAATTGACGATGTGAATATGCAGAACATTAAATTGCATTATTTGCGAATAATAAGTAAAATTAAACCAGATAGTTGGTCAACAATATTTCACACATTGAATATAAGTCGACAAAAGAGGATTTTACCCAATACTAAAATCGACGCAAAAGGAAACAGAATAAAAAAAATGAGCAGTGTTGGACCAGGCACAGTTGTAGAGCACAGCACAGTTGTAGAGCACCACACAGTTGTAGAGCCAGGGTTATCCGGACAACCATTATCGCGATTAGCAAGCGAGCAACGCGTACCAGCAAATCCGAATACAAAGGAAGACCAGTGTGCCATTTATGTCACAACGAAAGACGCATATACGTTGACTGATGGCCCAACCATTTTCTTGGCAAATGATGTTGAAAAGATAGCCAAATTTTGTATCCAACAAGCGAATATTCCTGCCAAAGTGATGGATGAAATTATGGCAAAAATAGATAGCAATAATAAACTTAATCAAACTATTATGGAAATGGAAAAAGAATTGGAGGATTTGGTTGAAAAAAGCTCGACAAAAAAAGAAGAAGGTACTACTAACGCATCCTCGAAAATCAAAGGCAAATCAGATAGTAAAAAAATGCCTACATCTGGCAACGACGCCAATAAAATCAATACAATGGAGCAAAAAATTGATCATTTACGTTCAATGATTAAATCAGCAAGATTGAATGAAATATTTGTGCCGAATAAAAGTGCTCATATTGAGAAATGGGCATTCAGTACTTCTATAAAAAATACATTTGCTAGCGATATTGATGAACAGTTTATTATTGACATAATGTCATTGAGCGACATTGACGATAGCTGGAAAATATTGCTTTTGATGGGTATCGGTGTATTTACGGAACATCACAGTATTAGTTATACGGAAATTATGAAAAAAATGGCCGACCAACAAAAGCTATTTATGATTATTGCATCAAGTGATTATATTTATGGGACAAATTATCAATTTTGTCACGGTTATTTGAGTAAAGATTTATGTTTGACACAGGAGAAAATTATTCAAGCCCTTGGTAGAATTGGGAGAAATAATATACAACAGGAATATTCGATTCGGTTTCGAGATGATGAACAAATTGTGAAGCTATTTTATCACGAGGAGAACAAACTTGAAGTGCGTAATATGAATATTCTGTTCAATTCTTCGTGTGTGTAATTTAATTTGTGCGAATAAAAATATAAATAATTGATATGTAAACCTGTTTGGTGATTATGTATTGTGTAATTAATAAATTAGTTATTTTTTATCTGCTGCAACGGCAAATCGCACATCGTTGAATACCTGCATCCAAGCATCCCGCACAACACGCATCGCAAATGTAATGACAGCATCCGAAATATTGGGTCAATGTTAAATCACTCTCTTGGCATACCATACATTCACTTGTCGTTGTCATTGTCGTTGATTCCGTATCAAACTCGCTTTCTAAATTGCGTGAAACGTCTTCAGTATTTGCAATTCTATTTGATATTCTAATATAAAACGAAATCCACGTACGTTCGACAAATTTCTGTGATATTGTTACCGGTTCTATAATGAACGCAGGGGCTTCCTCTGCTGGAATACCTAATGGCATTCTTTGTCCGGCTTCGACTATTTCGTACATATTTTCTTCTACCCCAAAATCCTCTTCAATTTTTCTCTTCAAACGCTCCATCATTTCGGATAATGATATGTTTAAAGGCATCTGGTATGTTGCTGTCAACGTCGTATATGCAACCTTGACATAAATGTTAACGGGATTATCGTTTCTCTCGTTATTTGAATTAATTTCTACACGGTTCAAAGCCAAAAGTGTCATTCTTATAAGTTATCTACTATTTCATTAATATATTTAAACTTCAATTTTTAAATATATTGGATAAAATATTTTACTCGTATCTAAAAATACGATAAATATTCGTAAATTTCCATTTTTAATATATTTATTATTTCATATTTTTTTGAAATTTCATTAATTAATAAATAAGCTTTCACACTTTCTTTTATTTTATTAAATGAAGTAATTTCATTTAGAATAGTGCTTATTTTATACATTGGCGACCAATCACATAATATGGTTTTACAGCAAAGACAATTGAATTTCTCTTTGATTAATAGTTGATTTATTCTTGGAGGTGCTCTTAAAAATTGGGAATAGATAACATCATTTACATAAACAGCTGGCTTAGAAAACGGATAAGTATCGGCCATTACGAATCTCTTGTTTCCAATAACAATAATATTTTTATTAGGGTCTAATTCAACATTTGAATAAATTTTGGATAATTCTTCTACTTCACGGTTTATTCGACGTTTCATATATATTGTTTAAAATAATATTTTTAGATTTATATTGTTTGTTTAACTATTTAAATTTTAATTTAAATAATATTATAAATATTGCAAAAAACAACTTCTAACATCTGCATTATAGAAACGTCTAGAAAATAAGGAAATAAAAGAAATAAAATATATCACACATTTTATATATTTTATTAGAGCAACGCATTTAAACCCTCGTCAAAATCGGTTTTAATCTCCCAACCCAATTGTTTCAGCTTGTCATTACTAATATAATATCGTTTATCATTAAACGGTCGGTCTTCAATATACGTAATCCAGCTATTTACATCATCCGGACCCTTGATCGCCTTTATTAATTTATGAGCAATTTCTGTAACCGTGTATTCGTGATGATCATCACTTCCTATATTGTAAATCTCACCCACATTGCCCTTTTCTAGAATACACTTTAATGCACTGCACACGTCGTTTACGTGAAGAAAAGCACGTACATTGGTCCCATCTCCTTGTATTGTTACTGGCTGATCCTCTTTTAACAACTTGATAAACCGCGGAATCAACTTCTCTGGATACTGATTCGGCCCATAGACATTGTTACCTCGCGTAATAATAATCGGCATTTTGAATGAAAAATAATACGATTTAGCAATCAATTCTGCAGCCGCCTTGGTTGCAGCATAAGGATTCGTTGGACATAAAACCGAGTTTTCATTCTTCTTTGATTCAGTATCTTCCAACATCGACTCGCCATACACCTCGTCTGTCGATATATGAATAAACTTCTGGATTTTACCGTATTTTTTAGCCGCTTCTAATAGTGTATGTGTACCTAAAACATTGTCATTCGTATATTGAAGAGAGTCGTCAAATGAATTTTGTACATGAGATTGTGCAGCAAAATGAATAATCGTGTCAATCTGATAATTGTCTAAAATATGACGCATTAAATCCATCGAGCACAAATTTCCTTGAACCAACTGATATCTATCTGATGCACGTATATCTGGATTGATATTGTCTGTACTTGCACAATAATACATTGCATCTAAATTGATGATTCGAATATTCGGGTTTTCATAAAAATAGTAATTCACAAAATTAGAACCAATAAAACCGCAACCACCAGTGATTAATAAGTTTTGCATTCTTTTTTATCTAAAAATATTATATTTTCGATTTATAAACTTATTATGGTTTATCTAACGATAGTTTAATCTGTGGTTTATTTGCCTTCATAAGAACCAACATTTCTCTCACCGACTCTCGAATGTTTTTAACCTTGGGATACATTTTTTCTAAATAACTCGTATTCAAGAAATTATTAGACCTCTTTGACAAAAGAATCGAATTCTGTTCATCTACTGTAAAATTCGTCCATTCAAAGTCGGGATCTACAATCTCCTTGTACATTTGCAATATCTCATTGTGTGTGATCAAACCGGGATTTGTTAAATTCACTGTTCCAGTCTTTAATTTAATAGCCATATCAATCATTATTGGGATTAACTCATTTAATACTGTCATTGAGTTTGGCACAGAACACACCTTTTTATACGTTGTTATTTTAGTGATAAAATTTCTCTCATTAAACTCATCCGTAATAGGCATTCTAATACGGACATTTAAAGTTGTATCGTCAAAAAGATGCAACAATTGATCCGTGTATCCTTTTACAATAGAATAGGATGAACCGAAAAAGTTGGGTTTGTCTAGTTCACGGAATCCGTTCACTTCTAGTCCACCACCAGGATGTTCATTATCATATTCAAAAATGCATCCAGTTCCTAAATATGTGAAATGAACACCTTCTTCCTTACACAAGATGGCGAGAGAAAGAGGAGAATACAAATTGTCTCTTAAGTTGTCTACTAGTTTACCTGGCTTCTCTAGATAATCAATTGTCGTTATTTTTTCACCTTCATATACCCCGTGTGTGCGACCAATCAAACTTATCACATTAGTAATGTCTGGATAAGCTTTGAACATTTTACGGATACTGTCTGCATCGTCTGCCCTACACTTTGCCCTGTAATATTTAATATTATTTTCCTCCAAATAGACGCAGATTTTTCCGCCGATCCACCCATTGGCACCAAAAACGAGGAAAACGGGTTTAACAAAACAAAAAAGCTGAGATAATGAGGCCATATTATTAGTATTGTTTTGGTGTTTTTAAATCAAATTATTATTATATTGTTTGTATTTTTGACAAGGGCTTACTTTTTTAATATTGTTATTTCATCTTCTTGCGTTTTTATTATATTTTTAACAAATGGTGATATGTTATTTTCTTTTTCAAGTAATTTTTTACTCATATGAACTGCCATTGAATGATGTGGTATCATACCTAATTTATATTGTCTTTCTGTTATTAGAAATTGATTTCTAATACACCATATATTAGATATTATCAATAATAAACCTATAAAAAAAACACTCATTTCTTTATAAATTAATCCCATAAATAAAAACATCCATCCAGTCATAAGTAGCGTCATATATGCGTCATTTATACTAAATCTTATATCGTCTAATTTATCTACCCATACATTCATAGTTGATAATAGACCTGACAATACCATTATAAAAAACATAATAACATAATGATTAGTTTGCGAATGTTGCATTATATACAAATATATTATATAATAATAAGCGTCTTATGTAAAATGAAGACATATTATAATTAAATTTTTTTATAAATAAATTTTTTTATAATTAAATTTTTTTATAATTAAATTTTTTTATAATTAAATTATTAATTTTAATAATTAAATTATTGATTTTTAATTATTAAATTTTATTAATAAATATAACAAGATATAATGTTTAATTCGAGTAAGCTAGACCACCCATACCCGACATAATACGGAGAACGTTGTAGTTGGTGGCGTAGACGCGGACCTTGGCAGTCTTTGTTCCCTCGACGGTGGCGTTGGAAAGCACAAGCTGCAGGGTGGCGTTATCAATACGCGAGAAGTTGCACGTGCCCGAAGGTTGATGCTCCTCTGGACGAAGGGCGAAAGAGTACACGTTAATACCCTCATCAGGGTTGCGGGTGTGAGCCTGGTATGGCTGAACCCACGAGAAGTAGGATCCTTCACGCTCCGAGAAACGATCTTGGCCGTTGAGCTGCAGCTTGGCAACAACAACGGGGTTCTGGCCCCAACAATGCATATCAAGCGAGGTCTCAGACAAAACGAATGTTCCGGCATCCGAGACGGTGGATCCAACATTAGGAGGAACTCCGGCACCATTGTTGTTGACAATGTATGGGTTTCCGTAGTTTCCAACGGTGGTGGACATACCAGTCAAGTCACCAGGGTTATTGACACCGACGGCGGCAAGAGCAGCAGTGAGGTTCTGGTTAGGGTTGACGCCAATAGCACCGCCAAGGTTTGGCTCGCTGTAGACGTCATTGGGGCCGTGCCAGTATCCAGTGAATCCGGATGGAGCATAAGCATCATCGGCACCAGCATCCTCAAATAAACCACGGGCATCAATGTAGTTTCCGGCATTGACCTCCTGAGGTCCACCAAAGGCGTGGATGGCATTTGGAAGGGCATCGATGGCATCAGTGTAGTTGAAGGGTTGGGCACCAAGCACCTTGAACAAGAGGGCATCACACAGAAGGGAAGAACAGTAATCCACGTTCTGGTCAGGTTGGACAACCCAGATAAGCTCCTTCACCGGGTGATTGAAGTTAAGCTTGATCTTGTTAGAGGAAGATCCGACCGACTCATCACCAGTGAATTGAAGCTGGGTAATGAGGTACTCGTGAGGATTCTGGGCAAAACGTCTGCGTTCATCAGTATCCAAGAACACATAGTCAACGTAAAGCGAAGCAGCAACTAGCGACTGGTTGTAGGCGATGGTAGCGGAGACAGTGGAGCCAACAGGAAGCTGGGTGGCATTATTTGATGTGCCAGCCGTGTTGCAGCTTAGGGATGTAACAGCCCACAGACACTCGTCAATAGGACGAAGATCCAGGTTGATCTTGACCTCGTGGTATTGAAGGGCGATTAAAGGAAGGGCAAGACCAGGGTTGGTGCAAAACCAGAATTGGAATGGCACGTACAGCGTGGTCTCAGGAAGAGCGTTACGGGGAGCACAAACTTGACGAGGAGCAAGCGAGTCACAAGGTCCATCAACATCAGAGAAAGAAGGATCCGTGATGAATGTCAATTGTGTGGTGTTTCCGATCATCTTGAAATAGCCTCGTTGTTGCTCGGAGGTCATTGTAAGCTGGTTCCAGATGTGCATCCAGTCACCATATTGACGGTCAATGCGTTGACCACCAATCTCAACCTCAACCTGAGCAATAAGTTGCTCTCCAGGGAAATCTAACCAACGGGCATACACGGATTGAACACCGCTTGTGAAAGTGGTGGTATTTCCCATATATTGGTTGATCTCTGGAAGCGTAACTTGCAAGTATGTTCTGTAAGCAAGATCTCCGTTTCTGCTGATAATGCAGGTAACACGGCGACCGAAATCGGCCTGTCCGTTGAATGTCTGTTCAATAGACTCAATAGCAAAGTTAGTATAACGCCTGTATGTCACTTTCCAAAAAGTAATTTGAGGATTACCCGTAAGGTAAACATCCTGAGCGCCGTAGGCAACAAGTTGCATTAAACCACCTCCCATAGTTATACTATTGCTAAAGAAAAAATTTTTTGAAATTAATTAATTAATTAAATATAATTAATTTCAACCTATTAGCTTATTAATGTCAAAATTACCCTTCATAAATGAAAGCAAATATGAATCGTGAAATATTTCTTTTTTCCCTTCATGATGTTTTTTAAAAATATAAGAGTCGTCCTGTTTCTTAATACTCCATCCCTCGTTAATTGCGTTAAATAAGAGAACCATTTTTTGAAATTTTACACTGTCTAATGAAATATTTTTATGAGAACCGTCTTTGTTTTCTATGTTAATATTTACTTCCATTTTCTTTATTCTTTTTTGAGAAAACTTAAAATGAGTTTAAACTTGCTATTATGTACTTTATAAAAATAAAGTTTATATAAAATAAAGTTTATATAAAATAAAGTTTATATAAAATAAAGTTTATATATATATATGTCAAAAATAAACAAAACTAGAAGTTTTAGAAAAACTAGAAAAATGACTAATGTAAAGGGGGATAAAAATATTAGATGGGAATGGGACGTTTTTGGTAAAATTCCAGTTCCTAAAGATAGTTTATGGGGTTCCAACACTCAACGGTCATTGATCCATTTTTCAATTAGTACAGAACTTATGCCTATAGAATTTATTCATTCTTATGCACTTTTTAAAAAATGTGCAGCAAAGGCAAATTATCGATTAAAATTATTAGATAAAAAAGATATGCAACTTATTTCACATTTTTGTGATGAAATAATAGATAATAAATATAATGAACAGTTCCCATTACATATATGGCAGACCGGAAGCGGGACACAAACAAATATGAATATGAATGAAGTTATCGCAAATCTTTGCAATAAAAAATTAATCGGTAAGTTAGGAACACAAAAACCAATCAATCCAAATGACACTGTCAATATGTGTCAGTCGTCAAATGATAGTTTCATTTCAGCTATACATATATTTGTAGCATTAACTGTAACAAAAAAATTAATACCCGATTTGGTTTATATGATTGATGGTTTCAAACAAAAACAGCACGAATTTAAGGATATTATAAAGTTGGGTAGAACACATTTAGAAGATGCCGTTCCTATGACATTTGGACAAGAATTTTCGGGTTATGTCTCTATCTTAGAAGATTCATTGAAACAAATAAAATATGCATTAAATCACATATACGAATTAGCTGCAGGTGGTACAGCTGTGGGTACCGGAATAAATACACATCCTAACTTTGGAAAATACATTGCCGAAGAATTATCGAAAGAAACACATCTACATTTTGTTAGTGCACCAAATAAATTTGGTGAAATGTCTAGTCACAATGCTGTGTTAGAAATGAGTGATGCATTTAAGGTTCTTGCAACAAATATAATGAAAATAGTTAACGACATTCGTTGGTTAGCCGGAGGACCTAGAGCTGGACTGGAAGAATTAATCTTGCCTCAAAATGAACCAGGGTCAAGTATTATGCCTGGAAAAGTAAATCCAACACAGTGCGAAGCTGCTGCGATGGTATCTGTTCAGGTGATTGCAAACAATATGGCAATTACTATTGCAAATACTCAAGGCTATTTTGAGTTGAATGTGTATAATCCTTTAATGGTTTATAATATTGCACAATCGATGCGTATGTTATCAGATGTGTGTGTTAATTTTACCAAATTTTGCACAGTGGGCATTAAAGTGAACACGAAAAAATTGAAAGGGTATGTTGATAATGCACTAACACTTGCAACAGCTTTAAACACTCATATTGGATACGATAAAGCAACAACACTTGCTCATTATGCGTATAACAAAGACATTTCGTTAATTGAAGCGAATAAAGATTTAAAATATGTTGATCCTGCAAAAATAGCAGAATACTTGGATCCTAAAAAAATGATTCCGGGTTTAAAATAGAAAAATAATCTATAGTCAACAAACATACAAAATATATATTTTATAGAATTATCAATTAAATAAAATATGTAAAATAATATTAAGCTACAATTAATTGATGCCGTCCTTTAAGCCAAAAACGACTAAAAAGTTCAAAGTGAATAAAAAAACGTCGACTACACTGGATGGCAAGCATCGTGAATTTGTGAATGAGTTTAATAATGACGAATATGATAAAATACCCGCTTTAAAAGCTGAAAAAAAAGCATTGCAAACAAAATTGAGCGAGCATAATCAGCAATTTGATATAGATCAAAGCTTGACTCTGTCGATTGAGCAAATAATGGAATGTAAAGACAGATTGAAGGAGATAAATGAAACAATGAAATCCTTGAAAAACAAAAAAATGCTGTATTTTTTAGATAATTCTAAATATATATTTGAATATTTTGAAAATAAAAAAAATATATCAAATGGAGTCGATGTTTCGACAAAAAACAGCAAAAATAAACTGTTGGAGTCATTTTTTAAAGTAAATAACGATTCAAATAAGGCTTCTATTGGAATAGAAACAAAAAACAACAGTATATTCTCTAAATATCTTAATAACATTGACGAGTCGTTTTTGGACATTAATTCATTTGTAGTTCCTACAGATATTTGCCAATCATGTTTTAAGGGAGAATTGATTCCAATGGACGATGAAGGGGTTTTAATATGCAATAATTGTTCCACTAATGTGCAGTATCTGATTGAAAATGAAAAGCCATCGTATAAGGAACCACCAAAGGAAGTATGCTTTTATGCTTACAAGAAAATAAATCATTTTAAGGAAATATTGGCACAATTTCAAGGGAAGGAGACCACACAAATACCTCCATCTGTGATTGAAAATTTAAAACAACAAATTAAAAAAGAGAGGGTAGATATTAATAAGTTAACTTATTACGAGACCAAGAGCCTTTTGAAAAAATTAGGTTATAACAAATATTATGAGCATATTAATTACATAAAAGACAAATTGGGTATTAAACCGCCTATTATCTCTCAAGATCTAGAAGAGTCATTATGTAATTTTTTTATGGAGATTCAATATCCTTATGCAAAACATTGTCCAGATTACCGTGTAAATTTTTTACATTATTATTATGTTTTGTACAAATTATTTGAATTATTATGTGAAAATAAATATTTAGCTGAGATACCTATGTTGAAGGATAGAGAGAAATTAATTGAACAAGACACTATTTGGAAAAGGATATGTGAAGAATTGGATTGGGAATTTATTGCAACTGTATAGTATAAATTATACTGCAAATTTTATAATTTTTTATAGTGATATTATAAATGTCAACCCAGCAAAATTACACCTATTTATCAAAGGTCGTTTTCTGTTGTGCGGTAATTTATTTAATCTTATTCTTTTTGTTTTCCTTTAATTACCGTTATAAAAACAACGTTAATTTTACACAAAGTTTCGCGACGTTATTTTTCGCATTTCTCATTTTAAGTTTTTTAACATACAATTCTCTGGCCAATAATGAGTTTAATTATTTGTTATTTTACTTTACTTTTATAGGTGCAATTCCATTAATTTATCACTGTTTGTATCTTTTATATTTTAAGAATTATACTTATCCTGGTACATCGGATGTTAAAATTGGATTAGTTTTTGTACTAATTGCGTATTTATCACTAGTGTGGTTCAACATAAAACATATGTTAAAGAAAAACGTAAAATATACAAACAATGTAAATTTAATTAAAAATGCACTTCAAATATTATTTACTGTTATCTAATATGGTTTATGCTGTGAACTAATATATTTATTATTATTTTTTAAAGATATTAGTATATGTCAGACGTTGTAAAATTTATAAGTAATTATATGTTTATCTTTTTAATAAAAATATTGATGAAGATAGATGATACTGCTCGATTAAAATATTAACTGATAATTAAATAATATAATATAATATTTTACATTACATTATTTATGATTTTATACACAGAATGACTTTATAGGCCTCCTGGGAATCCTACTAGATTGGCACCGATACCGAATCCTGCACCAGAGCGAGCGGTGACACCGATACTAGGAATATAGGTATCTAGAATGCTAAATGTGGCAGCGGCAGTCAATGCGATCAAAGCAATTTCATCTAAATTCAATGATCGTTTAGGAATAGCGTAACACGCGATGGCAACCATTAGACCTTCAACTAGGTACTTAATAACCCTTTTAATAAGCTCAACAATGTCAAACATTCTTATAATAAATAACAAGAAAAAAATATATTATGCGATAAAAAACTTAAAATTAAATAATTATAAAATAATATAATGAATAACGATAAAGATATTAATTCTACTTATGAACATAGAATGAATAAAAACGGCTCACTAAATAAAAAGTACGTTGATTTATTAGAAGAGGATAAACCTATCGCCGGACAAAAATTTGTTTGTGTCTCATTTGTTTCCCCGGAAAAAATTTTAAAGCAAAAGGATAACTATTTCTTTCAAGAATTCCTAAAGAAATGGGATTTTACAAAGAGTATGGATAAATTTGTACAATTTCTAAATTTTTTGAGTTACAAATACAAATTTTCATTTGAAGATATTTCTAAGGATTTTCAAGAGTTTGTCAAGGAGGAACACGAGAATTTAAAGAATTCCACTCTGGAAGATGACTACAAGACATTTCTAGATCAAAATGAGGAGGAGTTGGAGAATTCATTTAATATCAAGTACAATTTCCAAACTTCGATTCGTGGCCTAAAGATTCGCGGTGTCTTCCCTACACTTGAAGAGGCCGAGTTGCGTTGCAAGATGTTACGAGAGTTGGATCCGAATCACGATGTTTTTGTGGGTCCTGTTGGACTCTGGATGCCGTGGGAGCCAGAGGCTTACAAGACAGGACGTGTTGAATATATGGAAGATGAATTGAATCAATTGATGCACGAGAAAACGAAGAATGAGACGTTTGCTAAATCCGCGTTTGAGCAGCGTGTTAAGGATGCTAAACGAAATGCTATTGATGAAAATATCAAGATTGCTGAGAAGACTGGAGCAACTTTAACTCAGAACATTGACGAAGATGGTAATCTATTTAGTGTTAATAATACGAATACTCAAGAAAAGCAGTTACGTGGCAAGGAGGTGGATCAAATTTCTGCTGCGGATATCCGTTCTGAGCTATTTGAAGGCGACAATATTGTTACAGGAAAGTCGGATTATGGACAGAGTGAATTGGTTAGTGGACCTTTTGCAACTAAAAAGCAATAAAAATGTATAAAATGCGTTATGTAAAAAATATATATATAATTTAATAATGAATTATATATATGGTAAAGGTGACAAAGAAGCTTCGAAAGGTGAAACATTCAAATAAAAGGATAATCCGCAAATTACCAAATACAAGAACAAAAAAAAGAAAAATATATAAAAAATTGGTGCCAATAAAACCACATTTCGAAGAAAACCGTTTATGTTGTTCTATTCGTTTCTACGATAATTTTCCGGAAATAATACAACAATTTGAAAGGTCGAAAAAATTCGTCGATTCTATTTTGGTTTCAAACGAGCCAAATATAGACATATTGAAGGGTGTTCCAAATCCGAATTTATATTCGAAATGGTTTCTTAACAAGTACCCTGACAACAAATTTGCTCAATATTTAGTGTCGGTTAATAACAAAGAATTTGGAGCCGCTGTTGCGTTTTCTTCACTGGATGCCGTCGATTTACGCAAGTGGGCATCTAATTCATCAATCAAGACAAAAGTGGTTATTTTTGATTGGGATGGAACTTTATCCGTTATCGAAGGAATAATATTACCACCGTCGAGAGAAGAAACCCTTGATATGTTTAGAAGTGGTGTAAGCTACAAAGACATAGCTTTTTATTATATGGGTGGGAAACCCAGATTCGATTTATTGCATCAAATGTTTAGGTTTTTGCACAATAAAGGTGTCGAGGTTTTTATATTGACAAATAATCCAGTTGCTGCGTGCGATTGGAAAAAACTAAAGGATATGTCAATCGGCGATTTCTCTCGCCATAATTTCTTTAAACTTGTCAAAGAGGTGAACCCTTATATGAAGATGGGAAATATATTGTGTGGTTATGAAACCAATGGGTTTAAACCGGATACGTTTTTAAATAACCCATATCTGAGAGAAGTATATGCCAGAATACAACATTGGCATTATACGCACTCTGCATCTGCAAATAGTATTTGATCATAATTGCATTTATCCTCTTTTTGTTCTTCTTTTGGGTTTGTGTTTTTTAGAGACGGAAGTCGACATAGACCTTTTTTTATTGGGTTTGTGTTTTTTGGATACGAAACCCAACATAGACCTTTTTTTATTGGGTTTGTGTTTTTTGGATACGAAACCCAACATAGACCTTTTTTTATTGGTTTTGTGTTTTTTGGATACGAAACCCAACATAGACCTTTTTTTATTGGGTTTGTGTTTTTTGGAGACTCGAAGTTTTCTGCCTCGGGCTAGTTCATTATGCCATTTTTCTAATTGCCCCCTAGAAGGGGGTGTCCTACCTAAATGTGTGTCGCTCAAAGATTTCACTTGTCGGGTTTTATTATTGGACATTTTATTCGAATAACCAAGAGAAATGCTGTATGCTTGACTAGGTGGTCCTTCTTCGTCCCATATATGAGAAGGTCTTCTACCTTGACCACTTATCTTCTTCACTAAGTTAAAATTTGTATATTTAATAGGAGTATCTGTTTCGTCTACAGATGAATCTCCAATATCTTTAATTGTGGTGGCTATTAATGATTGTTGAGTGCAGTCATTGAATGTATTATTTCGGAGTCCTGCATCTATTTCTTTAAAATAGGTCCGAACAGTTTTATCTTCAAAGGGTAATACTACACTTTCCAGAATTGCCATAAATTTAACTGACATTTTACAATATATTAAAAAGTCTCGCACTTTTGTTTCAGTAATGAATTTAGTATTTGCCGCGGTTTCTTCGTCATAAAGTGAAGTGTTGTCTAATTCTAGTTCTTCATCGTCACGACCATCATCTGGAGATATTTGTTTATAGCCGCGTCTATTATACCAAGATTCTCCAGTAGATAAAATACTAAGCACATAAAGACTAATACTCTCGTTACAATGTTTCAAATTAATATGACTTGCATCTTGTCCAATCATTACATATTTGATCTTTAGTTTTTGTGCCACATCTTCAAGAGCTTTTAATATATTATTACCACCCATATTACACTTGTCAATGGTGTGTATGTTTATTATACTAAATCCAGTATCAAAATTTTTTTTAATAACGAAAGATACACATTCCTCTTGTTTTTTAGTTAATATGTATATTATCAATTTGACATACGGAAATATGCCACTATCGATGCCAGGCCTATCGCGGTCAAATTCGCCGCTGGTCACTTTTATATTACCATATTCTGGTATCTCAAAGACATCGCTCACCACACTGATCCATTCGTCTAAAACCTCTTTTGTTTTTGGATCTTCTGCTAATCTTTTTGCTGATCTTTCTTCGTGTTCTTTTTCTGCTAATCTGTATTTTTCTGCTAATCTTTCTTCTTCTTCTTCGGCTTCTTTTGCTAATCTTTCTTCTTCTTCATATGGATCAAAATCTGAATCCACTGATTGATGCGAACCTTTTGAACTGCGAGATTTATGTGAGCTATGAGATTTATGTGAACCTTGAGAAGACATATATATAGTAACTATTTTAAAATACAGTAATAGTAATCATTTATTGGTGTTTTACCCTTTATATATCTGCTCATTTTTGCTGTAGAAATGTTTTCGTTTTTAGCAGCATTTGCAATAGTATCCCATTTTCCAAGAACATAATCTGTTCCAATTTCTCTTTTTTCTACCATTTTTCCAGTAGTAGAAACCTGTTTTTTAGGTTGTTCACTCTTTAAAGACAAACCATAATATCCAGTTCCATTACCATCAGATGTCCATACAGTAGCAGAAACAACATAGTCAGATGATTTTAAATATTGTTTAATATCATTCTCATCTGTTGACAATATCTCCTTTCCCACACTATTTTTCCAAAACTTAAATTCTTTTAATAACGTAGAAGTTAAAATAGTTCCACACGGGGAGAATTTACAAATTTGAAATATGAAATGCTGTGCATCACTTGGAATAAGGTTCTTCTTATATTCTATTGGCTTAAGAGTTATGCCTTTATATCCGTGAACAACTTGTTTAGTGTCGAGTTTATCTAGACGACAATGCTTGAATCTAGTATCTAAATAATCTTTGAGTGCGTGAAAAGTTTCTTTCTTCGGCTTAATCTTATTCCAAATGCGATATTGTCCTTCAATATCCCTGCTAGAAACCTCAACATCAGGTCTAACAATACAAGATGATTCAATGAACTCAATAAAATTGTGAGAGACTGACTCTGATGACCCTGTTTTAGGGAAGGTGTCATCAAATTCCGTTTGACACGCAACATCACAAGTTGAAACCTTTGTAATATCTTCATCTTTTTCTGCTAGTTTGGCTAATTTTAATAAACGTTCTGACGGATTTGCAATTTGCATTGTGTTTAATGTATTCATAACAGTAATTAATAATAACTTGGCTTCTTCCACACCAATTTGAAATACTTCATCCTTGACTCTTGCAAATCCTAGTAGGGAGTGAATATAGGATTCCATAATTTTAATATTCATTTGATGAACAGGTGTTTTATATTCAAGCCGACCATGCTTACATACTTGTTTATAAGGCTTTATTCTTGCGTTGACGTTATTAGTTACGCCAATTTTAAGTTCTGGGTTTTCTCTTGTTGTATCAATATTATATATGTAAAGAGTTGGAATATTCTCAAGTCCTTTTAACATCACGGTTTCTTTTAATTCTGCTTCTTTTTCCTCCAATAATTTCTTATTTTCTTCTAGTTGTTTTTCCTTCTCATCAAGTTGTTTTTCCAATTCATATTTGCCTGTTAGTCGTATTTCCTTTATAACATCACAAACCCAATTTTTGAATTGTTTTGCTATGGGTTTGCGTGAAGTAAATAAAACTTGGTATAACCCAACTTCTGTTAAAAATATTATTTCTTGTTGTCGTCCCGTTATATCTGTGCTTATAATAGAGATTTTTTCAGATTCATCAAAATTTGAAATAGTCTGTCTTATATTTGATATTTCTAATACTGTACCAATATCACTTGCTCTAAAAAGTGGTTTGTCAAATGTTCCCTTAATTACTATATTTGTGTGCAAATTATTTGCGTTGAATGCTTTAACGATATCCATCGTGTTGTATATGTTATATATATAACGCCTTTAAATTGTTTATATATTATAATAATTTTATGGTGTTGTCAGCAATACTGACAACACCCTTTTATAAACGGTAATTCATCAAAAAAATCTTTTTTAATAAATCGGTGTTGTCAGCAATGCTTACAACACCTTTCAAAGGGAGTTTTTAACCCCCTTTTCTTACCACTTGGTTTTCTTAACACTAATTTTCGGCCCTTGACCCCTTTTCTTGGTATTATTCGGATCATATTTCTCATCCTCCTCGTCCGAGTTGATATCTTTACTGAGTTCCCAGAACTCCTTACTGCCTAATTTGAAGTCATTATGCGAATCCGCCTTATACCAAAACACCTGTTCGTGTAATTTATTGGATTTGGCATTGTTATTGATGACCAAGCACTCGTAATTCTCCGTGCATTGATCCATTACCTGACAAAAAGATTCAAAGGTAGGAAACATACCCGCATAGTTCTCATAAATTCTTTTCCTGTTGGCAATATATGGTTCTCTAAGAATAAAAACATAGTCGATATTGGTGCGAAGAGTTGGGGGTATTCCTAATGGATACTGCATTGTAATGATCAACATGATCTTCCAGTGCCTACCGTTCATAAAGAGCAACTTCATCATCTTATCCCGAGCCCAAGTCGCATCATAAAGACAATCATCTAAAATAACAAAAGCTCGCGGGTCGATTGTACTGCGTTTGAATGTTTCCATCTCCTTCTTTATCTGCTTCAACACCGATTTTTGCCTCTTTAATATGTTCTCAATGATCGCTGTATTGTACTCATTGTGAATAAATAATTTTGGTACCAATTTTCCGTAAAAACCGTTACCCTCTTCCGTACCGGCGACAACCACGCCTATTGGAATATCCTGATGATAAAAAAGCAAATCCCTCACAAGAAACGACTTGCCTGTGTCACGACGACCAATCAACACAACAACTGGTCCTTTGGATTCATTCGGCTTAAAACTAATGGTTTTCATATCAAATTTTCTCAACTCAAGGGTCATTATATTTTGATTTAGAAAAATACAATAAAAAAAACTACGCAAACTGCAAAATTCTTCTATTTATTATTTTACGGTGCACCCTATATTATTTAGAAATATCGCATTTTACTAAATAATATATAACTATTTTTATGAGTTAAAATTTTATATAATTTATATATTATTTAGCTAATGACAACAAATCTTGTGGCGACGATTAACTATGAAAAACGCAAAAACACTGAGCTTTTTAAAAGTTTTCAAGAATCCAAGGATTTTTCTTTATCAGCATTGCAAAATTATATGCCTATTTACAACAAATTCTTCTCGCTCAACGCAAATAATTTTAACGCGATCAATTTAAATAACAAATTTTACATGTACAAAATTAAAAACTT
>Ga0114959_10001410_pt1 | contig 21005 bp, 31 predicted proteins | sample C_130625_EF_Meta_FD_87317 | JGI IMG/M metagenome (GOLD analysis project Ga0114959, IMG submission 87317) | Freshwater microbial communities from Lake Croche, Canada to study carbon cycling - C_130625_EF_MetaG | ecosystem: Environmental > Aquatic > Freshwater > Lake | place: Lake Croche, Canada... | reverse complement strand
AGAGCTGCTCTTAATGAGCTGTATAAAACATCTTAAGACATTTCCATGACGCATTGTAGGTCATGCGCTCCCTGCGGTCGCGCGGCCGTAGGCCGCAAAGTAATCCCAGCTGACTCATTTTATCTGATTCGATCAATTGACCCGATTGATTCCGTAAGTAACCACGACTGACTCATTTTATCTGATTCGATCAATTGCGTGAGCTAAAAAAAATCCGCCCCAAAAATTGAATGGCGTGACGGGCTTTACGTCAGGCACTCAAACACAAATGACCACTCTGAATTACACCATTCGCATTCCCTACCATCAATTTCAGCGTGAGTTTTGCAATGATGATGAAATGATGTATCGATATGATAAGCTTGTAAAGGATGACTTGATTGATGTTACTTATTGTTACAATTTCGTTACCAAAATGCACACTGATTTGAAATATAGATTGACTAAGCTTGATGATAAGTTTGGTAAGCATTTTGGTGATGGAATCACCTTTGCAAATGATTCACCCTTTGCTCATTGGTGGAATCAACTTGTAAAGGAAACAGAGGAGGCTGCATTGATTAAGCAAAACAAGGACCACAAAGAGAAGGAGGATTGATGCTATATATATATATATATATATATAATAATAATAGTGGGTGGTGGTAGATGGTATAAGTAGTAGCAAAAGGAAATCCAGGAAATCGGGGGGATAAACAGCCCCTGGTTTCCTCTGGTTTATAGTATAAGTGTGAAGGCCCTACTCCCACGAATCAACCATTATAATTTATCTGATTTTTTTTATCTGATTCGCGTTTCAATTTCCCCTGGCCGCGATTGATTCCGTAAGTAACCAGGGCTGACTCATTTTATCTGGTTCGCTCAATTGCGTGAGCTGCAAAAAAATGTCCGCTCCAAAAATTGAATGGCCCGACGGGCTTTATGTCAGGCACTCAAAAAAATGCCCCTGTATTATTACACTGACAACCTCAATTGCTGGCTTCGCACGATGATTGAGGAGAGCCTTGAGTCGTATGAGACAAACGAAGAGAAGCTAGCTTACATTGAGATAGTAACAAGCCTTGAGGGTCTTAAGAACACATGCAAGGAGGCATTTGAGACCCAGCTACAGGCATCAACGGGCTGCGACCCGTTCATGCAAGCTCTTATGAACACGATTGATTGGGAAGGGCTGTTTGACGATGTGGCCTATGACATGGATTGTGAGAAAGATGCGATTGAAGAGGAGGAATACTCTTTCAAAAAGCTGTATAAGGCTTCTCTTTGTGAAGATGCAAGCGACACGACTTATGTGCCTGATGATATTGATGAGTGGCTTCGTGACAGCATCAATGGGGATTGTGGCGAGGACGATGGTGATTCATATCTTAAGCGCATCTCAAACATTGATACTCTTAAGACCGAGTGTCGCAAACACTTCTTTGAGGAGCAGCTGAGTATTGACAACCCCAAGGCAGTTGATTATCTTATGAAGACCGTTGCTTGGCACAAGCTGCTGGACGATGTAGCCACCAAAATTGAACGGGCTGACGGCTAACACGTCAGGCATAGCCAAGATGCCCAAGATGCTCTCTTGGTCGGATACGTATTTCACAACGCATGTGTCTTACAGCGATTTCCAGCATCGTATTTGCAGTGAGCAGATAAGAAATCGTTATCAAGAGTATGTAGGTGATGATGGTAAGATAGAAGTGATGTATAGATATGCTGACCTTCGTAACAGTCACCAGATAGAAATCCGTTTCAAAGTCCCTGCTGCTAAAGATAACAAAGAGTTTAGTGTATGGGCCTTTGCAGGATGCCCCTTTCTTGATTGGTGGATGCCCATGGTAAAAGAAACTGAAAGACAAGTGCTAACAGCTGCTGGGTCAAGACTGGGCGAGGGATGGTGGCAGAATGAGGAAAGGTGGCATGAAAAGAACCCGTAGAATTATCTAATCTTAAAACATATGGAACAATCTCCCGACCAATTAAGATTTCTATCTTATGTTCAGAAAGATGCAACTACTGGCTGCTGGCGTTGGACTGGCTCTAAGGCTATCACGGGGTATTGTAATTTTTTTTACAGAGGCACTACTTATCTCGCTCATAGGGCATCTTTACTTATCTTTGGACGGGTCAAGACCCTCACGCCTGGTCTCAATGTGTCTCACTCTTGCCGTGATAGGGCTTGTGTCAATCCTGACCATCTGAGTGAGAAAACACGCTCAGAAAACAATGGCTCAGATAAAAAGCGTGATGGCAAGGACAACTCAGGGGAGCGCTGCCACTTTAGCAAGTTAGATTGGTCTAAGATTTCTGAAATTCGTTCATCAACTCTTAAGACATCAGACTTAGCTCAGAAATACGGCGTCTCATGCTCGTGCATCTCAAATATTCTCAGAAATAAAACTTGGAGGGTAGATTAGATGAAGCTCATATCCATCACACCATCTTCAAAGGCAGACAAGAAACTAATGGCTGTCTTTGAACAAGATAACGGCAGAAAGAAAACAACTCACTTCGGTGCGTCCGGCATGGATGATTATACCAAGACCCATGACAAGGCTCAGAGGGAGCGCTATCGAACCAGACACGCCAAGGACCTTCAGACACACGATCCAACCCGTGCAGGTCATCTGTCTTACTACATCCTCTGGGGTGATAGCACAAGCCTACAGTCAAATATAACATCCTACAGAAGGAGGTTCAACTTATAACAGAATAATTATTCGCGCGATTTATTTTCACTCCGGTAAGTATAAGATGTCCTCACTCAAAGAGATGCGTGACGAACTCCGCGAACTACGTAAGGCCCACCCTGAGCATAAGCCCGTGTCTAAGATGCGCAAGGCCGATATCTCCTCCATGATTCAGAAGCTGAAGGTGCATCGCGAGGACACACCCGCCCCTGCTGCGTTCTCTTCAGCCCCTGCGAAGATGTATAAGAGCGCTTCTGAGAGCGTGAAGAAAGCCAAGGAGAGCGAGTTTCCTCTTAAGATTCACGCTGATGCTCCAGCTGCCAAAGCCCCTAAGGCGAAGAAGGAGACTGCTCCCCCGAAAGCGAAGGCGGAGAAGGGGGCAATGGTGACTGAGAAGGGGGCTGTTGCGGTGAAGCGGGGGAAGAAGGCTGAGTAAGAGGTTTGATTACCACAATAGTATCATCCTTTGTCTTAACCTCTACGGGCAGCTCCTCAAGTGTTGATGAAAGTATCTTAGCCAGGGCCTTAGCAGTCTCTGCGTCCTTACACTTGCACCCTACCTCATACTCGGTCTCCTTCTTCTCAAAGACTGCTATCACATCCATGAGCATGCGGGTTGCAACCTTGACAAGCTTCAGATAATCCATTATACTCTACTTCAGAAATTAAACCGGGGATATTTTAATGTCCGGTTTAATTATATAATAAATGCCTTATCATCTTGAACTTGGTTCAGACGGTCACTCTTTCCACGGTAAAGCTATCGTTGTCAATTCAAAGACCGGGGAGCATAAGAGTCATCACCCGATTCCTATGCCGAAGGCTAAGGCTCAGATGCGTTTATTGGAAAGCCTCCATAAGAAGGAACATGATAAACCTCTAGACAAATAATATACCCCGGTAGTATAATGTATTCTCACGCCAAGCATCCCAAGGTGCTTACCTCGAGTGTAATCCCCGTGAAGCCAGAAGATATCAAGCAGTCACCAGAGCAGGCGCGCTCAGCCCGTATCTCCGCCGAGTTCAGAGACAGGACGCCGGTTGTCCATGATTATATTGGCGAAACCAGAAGCCTACGGGAACACATCCTCAAGCTATCCCTTTTCCCCAACCTCTACAACAAGGAAACCATGAAAAGTAATTTTTAATTCTGTTGGAAAAAAATGTGGGCATCAAGTATATGGAGTATGTTCCCAATGAGAAGGCTACGCCGATTAGATATCCCAGCACGGCTAACTTGATGGTTGATAGTGCAGACAGAGACAAAGCGGTCTACCGTCTCTGTAATAACTTCCTAATTGCAAAGAATGAGAGTTTGATGAACGGCTTCTTTACTCGTGTAGGCACTACAGAAGTAGTCATGGAGTGGACAACACCTAATGTCTTACCCGGACAGTATAAGTTTACAGGCACATCTAGTGTAGTGCCTGGTCCTATCCCTGGCCCTACTGCTTACTTGCGCTCTGGATATTTCAATCAACGGGACTTTCTTGATGAAGCTATCGCCGAGTTTAATGATGCTGCTCTTGGTGTTACCTTTACTATAACGGCCTCTGTAGGTGGAGAGGCATATATAGAATTTGCCCTAACTACGGCTACATCATTTAATCTAACAGGTAATCTAATTCTGAAGATTTTTGGACAAGAAACAGTTACTGACCTATCTCCATTATGGTATCAGGCGGGAGTAGATAATGTATTTTATGTCCCCTTCATTGACTTACGACCCACAAGATATATAGATATGGTTTGCACACAACTAACCAACAACCAGGCTGTCAAAGATGCTTCTACTGCCCAGAATACCAGAGATGTCCTCTGCCGTTGGTATTTTGATTTTGATAACGCAACGTCCGTAGACGCATACGGATACCCTATTCTTATGGGTTATACCCCGTTCTTTATTCGCCGTATCTATAACCCCCCTAAGCAGATTCAGTGGCAATCCAACGTCCCTATCGGACAGATGGCCTTCCAGTTATATAATGATAAGGGAACATTACTGACCGTCCTTGCCGACACTAACTTCCTAATGACCCTCCAGGCTTCGGAGGTTTAGGGGTCGTGTTAAGCATCAAGAATATTACATTAGTGGGCGATTCTCGCTCATTAATTTAATAGTGTGAGGGGTGGTATGGGATTAGTAGGGATGACTTCTGAAAAGGCTGAGAGGGGTTATCCACCGGAACATCTACCCAGGAATATATAATACTTAGAAGACATAATCGCACGTTCCCTGTGAGAAGAGGAGCGTCGTGTTATACACATAAGACACGTGCATCGTCCAGCCGCTTGTGGACTGGTAAGGGATTACGAGGTTGTTTAAGTTGATGATACCGTTCGTGATGGGCTTACCATGCACCAGAATGTAGTGAGCATCCTCATCAACCAGCGTCTGGGCGAAGGGGAGAGAGAGCCACTGGGAGAGCTGGGGAGCGGCATTCACTACACCCGTGGCAGGGTTCGTCGTGGCCTCTACCGTGTCAAAGGCGGGTGACTTGTTGCTGTTGATTAAGTTAAAGAGCTGACCCACGCCGTTGTCATAGCGAGCATAGATATCACCAGCATATAACATCTCCACGCTCGCAGGAGGATACCAGGTGTTGGGGTTATAGCCCGTGAGAGAGCCGAAAGTAGGGCCGTTGCTAATCATGTCATCATTGTCCGTCAGCCAAATCTCAATGCTCTTCACCTCACCTGAGCGGAAGCCCGTGAGGACCACGTTCTGGGGAGCAAGGGTGTTCTGGAGGTTGATTAAGCTCTCCTGCTGCACAAACTCGCAAGGGAACGCATAGGCCTTCGTGGCGAGATCGACACGACGGGCAAGAGCATCACCCTGGTTGTTGAACATCACCTGCTGAACCTGGAACTGAGCGCTCTTGAGAGCTAGGCACTTGGCGGGCAGAGCGTTGCCCGTGGCGTTAGACCAAATCGTAGCAGGGTTGTGGAGTTCAACCGTCACCTGCACCTGCTGCGTGAGGCAGTCCGTGGGCAGAGGGTGGCTCTTGCCTACACCTGAGCAGACGTTGTGGGGGAGGCGGAGAACGATAGAGGCGTTCTGGACATCCGCAAGGGCCGCACCCGTAGCGAAGTTACCGCCAAGATTTAGTAAATCGTCGCAAGAGCTACGGCTCGTCTGGCAACGCATGGCGTTCTGGAGCAGCTGCTGGCCTGAGATAAAATACTGGCTTGAACCACCATAACGGAAAGACACCTGGCGAACGAGACCCCAGAGCCAGCCGGCCGGGAGTGCAAGACCCTCCACACCACCAGCCTGGATGGCATCAAAGGTGGCATTCACTACGATATCCTGGATACCGTTCTGGGGAGGAATCGTGAAGACGGAAGAGCCGCCCGTGAGGTTCGCGAACTGCTGAACATACTTCGTGTTCTGCGTCGTCGCAAACGCCTGCTTCTTGCTCGTCTCGGCGTCATAGTAGTATAGATCCACGGCTTCAGACGGTCTTACCATCTCCTGAACTGATACGGACATATTATACTTAGTGCCTACAATAAAAATGGAATTGATAATTAATTCTCCGGGGTATTAAATCTAAATTATTATATACTGCCTTACTATAATGCCTCGCCACTCTAAGAAGATGCCAGTTGGTGGAACGACGACCCCTAATGCCACATACCCCTATATGCATGTGGTTGATGATGCCCGGAGAACTACAGGCAAAGGTTCGACTCAGCCCACCCTTTTCGGTGTTCTCGGGAGAACGAAGATGGATAGTTATATGACCTCCCTCCAGGACCTAGTCCATGAGACCAAGCACGGCCACGGCCATGCTCCCGTGATGTCTGATATGATGGTGCGTCACCATGGTAATACCGAGAGACACAACGTCTCTGCGCCCCCTAAGACCCACATTGATATGCATCACTACGGTCAGATACTCTATCCGGGCGCACACATGTAATTACATTGCGTTCTCAGCTGCCTCAATAAACTTCTTGAACTCTTCTACGATGTCAGACTTCTTTATCTTGTCATCTATGCACCTGCGGATTAATACCCTATGAGGGTCTTTATCGGCCGGTGGAGTATCGAACCCAGCCTTTGCCTTCTTGACACTCTCGCTCTTAACCTTAGCAGTCTTTGTATCTGTGATGAGCGCTCTGCCTGAGCTGAGGAACTCTCTATATGTGCCGTCCATTCTGTCTTTGGAAGTGAAAAAAAATAGCGTCCATTAAAAATATCAATCTAGTAGAAGATACCATGGCCGACAAGAAGAAGAAAGCTACCACCGTTAGCATCCCAGATAAGCCATTCGTTCTAGAGATGCCACCCGTAGATACCGGCGGCTGTTCTATTTTAATGATTGGTTCTGGGCGCTCCGGTAAGACCACCGCCCTCAAATACATAATTGACCACTACTTCCAGAAGCACGTGGGGGCTATCTTTTCTGAATCAGCCAAGGCAGAAGCCTACAGGCACATGAAGTATCCCCTTTTACCTCTGTCGTGTGCATTCCTCCCGGAGCTGATCCAGGACGGCTATCTGATTAACAAGGAGACCCGTAACCATTACCCCTTTCTCTTTGTTCTAGACGATGTCCCGTTAGCTAAGAATGATAAACAACTCATGAAGACCCTTACGGTCTATCGTAATTCAGGCATTAGCTGTGTCCATTGTGTCCAGACCCCTACGCTTGTATCACCCACCTGCCGCTCCAACTATACCTTTACCCTCTTGTTCAAGTGTAACTCAGCGGAGCAGATTGAGAATACATGCAAGTTCTTCCTACGGGGATACTTCCCCTCCGACTGGAAGATGGAGCTGAAGGTTATCTGGTATCGCAACATGACCGCTGACCACCACTTCATCTTTATTGATAACTACAATGGAACTATCCAGCGATGCAAGTTAGACCTCTCCGAATAATGGAATGATAGTTTATCCCCGGATTACCGATTCAGCCGGAGAATTAATTATCTATTCCAGTTTTATTTGTTGGCACTAAGTATAATATGTCTGCTGGTATTTCTTCAGTGTTACCTTCGGCCACTTATGCGGGGGCGCTTACAGAGTTCTGGTCTCCCGCTGGTGCGGGCGGTGGTGGCGGCGGCAGCCCTGGTGTTACGCAGATTGTCGCTGGAAACAACATTACAATCAGCCCTGGTGATGGAGAGGGTGTAGTTACGATTAACTCTACTGCTAGTGGTGCTTCTGGTGTTACGGAGATCCTAGCTGTTGGAGATGGTATCGCTGTCTCAGCCCCTACGGGCATTGTAAATATCTCAAACACGGGTGTTACTTCTCTTGTAGCTGGTGCTGGTATCGCTGTTTCAAGTGCTACGGGTGCGGTAACTGTAAGTTCTACACCAAATCTCCCCCCGGGTAATATTACTATAGATGGTAACTTAACTGTTAATGGTAGTATAACACCTGCCAACGCTGGTCAATCTTGGTCTTCAAGATTTTTTACCGGTAGTGCTGGTGGTGGTCTTTCAACGCAGGGGTGGTGGTATACTCTTGGGAGAATTAATCTCCCAGGTCAAAATGTTTTTAATAATATCATGTATCATTGTCGTTTAGCCGTTATCAGCACTACTTCTGGAAGTGCAACCTTTCCCTTAGATGCTGACCATAACTTACAGGTTAATAGCGGATATTGCGGTATTACCTGCACTGCTGATACTGATGGAGCTACAGGCGCTGTATGCACGGGTGTTTTAGCTACCGCAAGCTCTATGACTGTAACTTGGAGTGGTTTCCCTCTCGGCACAGGTCGTGGTATTGCTATAACAATGTTGGGTCTCAGCAGTTTGGGCGGTGTATCGTAAATCAACTCTTCTACAAATCTATATATTGCCATTAAAATATGGTTATATGTAGATGCTACGTCCTGTTGCCCCGCTGCCACTAACTAATCCGACGCCCTCTGTGTCTGTTCCATTCCAGAACTATCCTGTTCCCGGGCTGACTCCCAATATCACATGGGCTGGCAAAACAAACCTCTTTGCCTTCCCTAATTCCGGGGGTGGGGGTGACACCGGTCCTCCTGGGCCTACTGGGCCTACTGGCTACACAGGTCCTACCGGCCCTGCTGGAACAAGTTCTTCAACGGGTGCAACTGGGCCTCCTGGGCCTACTGGAGCTACTGGAGCTACTGGACCTGCTGGAACATCTAGTAACACTGGGGCTACTGGGGCTACTGGGGCTACTGGGCCTACCGGCTCTGCTGGTCTTCCTGGTCTTCCTGGAGCTGCAGGTGCTACTGGAGATACAGGACCTACTGGTGCTACTGGACCAGCTGGGTCGGCTACTAACACTGGGGCTACCGGCTCTACCGGACCTACTGGAGACACTGGAGACACTGGGCCTACAGGCTATACTGGGGCTACCGGCTATACTGGTGCTACCGGTCCTGCTGGGCCGGCTGGACAGTCTTCCACCTTCTATCCCTATCAAGCAGACAACGGAACAGTGCCTACAAATGGACACATTACTTGGTCTAATTTTGCTACCCAGATATCTTCGACGTTCATCAGAGTGAATCACATCAATCAAGATGGTGTTGATATAGATATATTTTTAGCCTTAGTTCAGCAGGGTAACACACTGATTTTACAAGACGCCAATGTCTCTGGTAATTACCAGACCTGGCTAGTCAATGGGACGCCCGTTCATAACGCAACAGATTGGACCTTCCCTATCTCACTCGTTACTAGTGGCGGTGCAACCAACTTTGCCAATAACCACCAGATTATCTTAGCGCTTCTTACAACTGGACCTGGCGCTTCTACATGGTCTCAATACCCTGCTACCCAAGCGGTCAATGTAAATACCCAGGCTCTGAATAATACTGCCAGTGTTTCTCTAGTCAGTGGAACAAATACAGCCGTCTTAACCACTGGGTTAGGTGGCATTCTTTATGTGAATGGCCTTGCTATTGTCCCTGGAGGTGCGGTTTCGTGGTCTCTCTCTCCTGCTATAAGCAACGTCAATATATTTGGGTTTGAAATTACTAATGCTAGATACCTGCGTCTTACCACTCTCTCTAGCCTTGAAGCAGCTCTAGCATGCGCTCGTGACTCTGAAGATGAAACCATTTTGGTTGTAAATGGTAAGAGTTATAACCCCAAAACATGGTCTCAATATAGAGCCAGAGGAAGTGTAATAATGGGCAGTTATCCTGTGAAATGGGACGGTTCTACCGCTTTCAATTCTAATTTATTATATATGGAGGACGGACTATTACGATATGGGGCGGTTGATGCTGAAATTAAACCTGCCCTAAGACAACTAAACGGCACATTTGGTGATGTATCATTAGTCGCAGGTAGTGCTGCTGTCACAGTTACACCTTCTTTACCTAACGCTATAGAAATTGATGTCCCCACTCTGGGACTTCCAACAGATACTACAACAACTACTGCCTGGGGAACTGCTAACACGGCTGTTACTAACGCCGCTACGGCTCAGGGGGCTGCGGATACTGCTCAGGGAACTGCCAACACGGCTCTTACTGATGCTACTGCTGCTCAAGGGGTTGCTAACACAGCTCTTGCCAATGCTGCAACCGCTCAAGGAACGGCTGATGGCGCTACTGCTGCTGCTACTGCTGCTCAAGGCACTGCAGATACTGCTCTTGCTGCTGCTGCTGCCGCTCAGGGGACTGCGGATGCTGCTGTTGCTGCTGCTGCGGCAGCTCAACTGACTGCTAACTCGGCTCTTACGGCAGCTGGTGTCGCAGATGCTGCTGCGGTCGCCGCTGCTGCAACTGCTGGAACTGCTCTTGCCCAGTCAGGTGTAACCTCTGTCAATTCAGGGACAGGAGCAATCAGTGTAGCCTCTGGAACAAACATCAATGTCAGCACAAGTGGCTCAACTATCACGGTCAACACCACCTCTGACTTATCAGCAAACACGATAACTGCTGCTATCGGATATGTCTTAGATGGAGCAGGAACATTCACAATCAATGGGTCTTCTGGAGGAGAGGGTAATGTAATCGCCATTAGTGCTGGATACCCTGAATGGGTAAATCCACGCCCAATCGCCCCTATTACCTTTGCTCCTTCTACACCTCTAAATGCCAATCAATTCACACAAGTTCCAGAGGCTGGTGGATATTACCCTGCGATTACTCAAGATATCACTGCCTCTTCTTATGATATAATCTTTGATGTAGGAGCATTACCTACAGGGACGACTGTGTTCTACGTCAAGAACTTAGACCCTCTTGGCAATAATATGACGGTTGGTTGGTCAGCAGGAAGCACAGTAACCCCAGCAGTCTTCTTCGGAGGTGCGCCAGGTCTCTATGAACCTGCGATCACCAATGGTAGCTACTGTGCATGCGTCTGGAACGGAACAAGCCTCACGGTTTATTAGCAGATTTTAAATGTCCAGGCTCTGTAGATGCCCCGGCTCAAGAATCAAATCAATGACAAGGAGCGCAAGACGCAGTGTGTGATGACAGACGGCTCAGTCGTTTATAAGATACCTGTCGGCCCAGAGGAGGAGAAGCTCGGTCATTACATCGAGTCAGAAAAAGTCGGTAAGACATTAGTCTTCAGATTTGCAATCAAGCGTGAGGACTTCCCGGCCCTCAGGATTGAACAGAAACCAGAATTCACCGTCAAGTTTGATTAGTCTGAGAACAATTAGAAATACTCGATAGTATTTTTATAGTGTTCTAATATAACATGGGACACGTCCTTCCATCTGGAACATTTGCTGGTGCAGCAGAACCAATGTTTGCTGGTGGTGGTGTTGGAGGTGGTAATGCGCAAATTGCCACCAACACATTGCTTCTTCAAGGCCAGGCTCTGAATGCACCTACCCCCAATGTGTTGACCCTCAACGGTCTGCCTATCGCCAACAACGTAGGCCTCTCAAATATCACGGACTGGAGCTACTACCCAGCTTTCAGCACCATCAACGCCAATAACAACAAGATAACCAATGCTGGGACAATCTTTTCTCCTCTAATTGTTACAGACAATATTGCACAAAATGAAGCCCTTGATTTTGGAGTTGTTAATCTACATGGCAATCTGATGCTTATTGGTGGTAGTCTCGTAGGTGCGTTAGATATAGATACGATTGACCTGCATGTCCGTAATAACGCATCTGTAGATGGCACTTTGTCTGTAGGAGGTGTTACGACATTAAATGGCAACACAGTTCTAAATGGTCTTGCCACTATAAACGCTAACACAGCTATAAATGGCAACGCAAGTGTAAATGGTGGTGTAATTGCCAACGCTGTAACCACATCTTTCTTAAACTCTCAACTCAACGCCATCAATGTAACTGCTGATATGGATTTGAATGGACAGACCATTAGTAATGTCGGTGGTCTATCAGCAGGTGTTGGTCAACCACTCAGTCTGGGTTCTGGCCTGCTAATGAACAACCGCAATGTTATTGGGATCAATACTCTAACAGGATCTGGTGGGGCTTCTGTTAATATGGGTTCTAGTTTGAACTTGAATAACAGAAACATTACCGCAGTTAATGGTCTTACTGCCACACAAATGACAATGCCCAGTGATGCTGTCAATTGCGTCATGACTACCAACCCTCGTGGTAACTTACTCGTCAATGGCAATCTACCTACCGTTGGTGGTATTCAGATTGTCCAAGCAGGTGTTTTATCACAAAACATAGCCATACCTGGAATGACCTTCTTAGGACTTGTTCAACTCACATATCTATCACCCACTGGTGTTGCCCAGGTAATTACTGGTATAAACTACATCAATAACTCTATTGCTGTTAATATGTCCAGAGCGACAATTGCAGGTGAGAGTATCAACTGGTCTGTAGTGAAGTTCTAAAAAAATTGATTGGAGTTATATTCTTAACTTAAATCATATATGTCTGCCCATCACAATTACTCCCGGTGCTTCAATGCCCTCAAAGTGGTCACAGAGAAAAAGATGGTTGTCAAGCTGCCCATGCACCATGTCAGAGTCGATTTACTCAAATTCACCAACATCTCTTATTCCATGATGGGTGCTGAGATAATCCTGGAGTTCGAGCGGCTACCAGAGCTAGATGCCTACAACAAGTTTAAGGAAGAGATGCGTCTTAAACATAATGAAAGTTCTGGAGGACCATATCTATACTAGGGTCAAAGCTGACGGCTCACTCTCTTACAATGTCCGTATCAGAGATGTCCTTGAGCCAACCGGCCTCTGGTATAATCAGACATTCAGCAGCCTCCAGTTTGCAAGGGAGGTCAGAGATGAGAAACTAGCCGAGAAGTTCAGGGAGGACATGGGAATCCATCTACCACCTACCACTCATCTACCACTGACGGGAAAGTGATTTCTCCTATAACTTCATGATATATATATATCATATATATATATATATTATTATAGTGGTAGATTAGTGGTAGGTATAGTAGGTTGTATGCAAAGGGAAATCCAGGAAACCGGGGGGATAAATAGCCCCCCTTTCCTGGATTTTATAGTATAAGGGTTACGAGACCCTCTACCACTTTCCAACCACTAGGCCTTATAGTAATGGGTTGTCAGATTTGACTTCTTGGTCAGGAGTGTCCCGTTCCTGACGAAGACTACCAGAGCTTTACCAAAGCCAATCACATTCTCGAGGGCAGGTAATTGATTGGCCGTGCAATATTCCTTGTAGTAATCGTATAACAGATTGACAGGGCTGTCAGCACCATCCCATTGTAGGATGAAGCGCTCTTCAACAGACACTCTGGCTTCAATGACAATCTCCTGGTAATCGTTCTGGGGTAGGGTGTTAAAGTCAAGCAAGCTCAAGTCCCTCTCTAGTAGGTAATCAGCAATCCATCGGCCAGCCTCTTGATTGAACAGAGACTTACGAATTCTGTTCCAGAAATCTGACTTGCCTCGCATCTCAGATGAACAATTTAGGATGACGAAGCGTCGCTCCTTGTCTTTCAAATCAACAGGGCATGCACCATTGGTGGTCATAACAATGCGAGCAATGTTCTCAGATGTGATTGATTTCTGACCCTTAGGGTTGAACTGGTCGGTATTGGAGGTGATGCGACCCTTCAGGGTATTAGCATGCTCCCAGCATGTCCTAGCATCGGCCTCTTCCAGCTTAACCAAGAGCTTGTGCATGCGACTACAGTCGTGCTTCTCAAAGTAAGACTTAGTATCAATGTAATTGGTTGAGAAGAGAGACCCAACGACATGGTTCATGAAGAAGTCAAACAGAGTGTCCTTGCCCACTCCCTTCTCGCCTGTGACTACCAGAGATACTCTGGGTAGCTCGTATGGTTTCTGGAGCATGTGAGCAAGCCAGTCAAGGGTGAATTCCTGAAGCTCAGGTCTTTTGTTGCACACGAGTGATACCAGATGTAGGAAATCAGAGAGGGTATCGGGGTTGGGGGGCTGTTGCTGTCTAGCAAACTCTTGGTATTCCAGATACATGGGTATCTGAAACACCTCAGGATTGTTAGACGGCTTGAAGGATAATGACTTGATGACTTTCTTATTTAACGAAGCCCTCCACATGGGGAAGAACTCTGTATAGTCATTGAACTTATCAGAGTGCTTGAAGTGCCAGCGGTTCTTGTAATACTCTGTGGCGTGTTGTAATCCCATGTGTAGGGGCTGCTCACCCTCGTTATACTCCACATACTCATTGGTCGCTGCGTAGTAGAAGTTGGTCTTCTCAAACTCCCTCTTCATCTCGTTGAAGGCATCCAGAGTAATCCCCTTAGCGACTTCCTCTGTTACCGATGGCATATCGAAGGATGCAAACTCCTTGCTCATCAGATTGATAGCGTAGCCTGTCTTATCCATGATGGCCCGCTCGCAGCTAGGAAGGTCAGGAAGGTGTCCCTCCCTCTTCCGAATCATGACGCCGTCATAGCACAGGACATCCACACACCACCCCTGCGCTTCCAGATGCTCCTTCATCGCAATCATACAATGACGCTCCTCTGTTTGAAGGACGAAGGCCATGAACGTGCCATAGACATTGTCCTCGTTCTTGCATACCTTAGCTAGGTCAGCATACTCGGGACAACTAAAGAGCTTCTTTGAAAATCCTCGGACTTCCAGAGACAGCTCGTATAGGTAAGATTTCTGATTACATGAGCCGCCGTATAAGACGGAGATGATGGCTTGCTTGGCCTCGTCTCTGGTGACTGCGTTCTCGGTCATGACATTCTTAAGATATGACTCGCGATTGATGACATACTTCTCAACCTCGGGCAAATCTGCGCCATACTTGGACTTGGCGAACTGGAGCAAGAGGACCGGGTGGCAATTGACGATGTCAATGTCATGGTAATACTCCTTGCAGATAGTCCCTCTGCACTCCTTCTCTAGGGTCTCAAATGACCCCTTCGTGCCGTAGAGCCTGCCGTAGCCTAGCTTGCCTGCGGCCTTGCCGGAGAGCTTGTAGGTAATCTTTTGCTCAGCAGAGCCGATGCTACCACCCTTCTTCTTGTTGTTGTAAATGCTATTGATGATGCTGACCTGGCCGGGATCAAGCTCGGCCTTCTTATCCCACAGGTAACCAATGCTGCGACGGTTGAATATTTGAACAGCTGAAAACACAAGGTTGGTAAAGGCTGACATCCTATACCTATATACAATAAAAAAACTTTAACCCGGACTCAATTTTTAGGGCGGCCGGGATTTTTTACACCACTCCCTTGATTTCCCAAACAGGCCTAAACAGCAGGTATAGTATATAAGTAATGCCACGATTCATCCCGGCCATTGTAGCTTCGGATGACCTTCGTAGTTTAGTGATTGATTTAACAAGTGATATGAATGTGTTAATGTTTAATCATGAGGCTGAGTTCGAGCGGTGGGGTCGCCTTACCGCCCAGGATGCACCTCAGGAGGACCTTGACCGATGTGAAGTGAAGTGTAGGGGCTATCGCAAGAAGCTGACGATGGTGAGGAATAAGTTATATAAGACAAATCTGGAGTTGAATCGTAGGGCGGTTGAGGAGCTGCGGGCTGAGGAAAGGTTCAAGCGCTCCCAGAGGCGGCCAGAGGCCTAAATCTCTGGCTAGTTTATTATATAATATGGAACGTCTTGAGACAGTGTCGAACAATCTGATAGATATCATTTATCATTTGCACAATAGTCTTAAACTTGATATCAAAAATGCAGAGACCAAGCAAATTCTTACAAAGGTCAGATTGTCGCTGAGAGATTTAGAAAAGATAAAGGACAATCTGTTTGTCACCGATGGGGTATAGCCAGTGTGTCATGAAAACAAGTGTGAAGGAGACATTCTCCGTCACACTTTTTTTTATCAAGGGGGTGTATCAGCATTAGGGAGGCCCTGGGTCTGGTTGAGGATTACAATCACTCGTTGCTGAATAGGGAGTATATACCGCAAAGAAGCCGGTAGCAGTGTCAGGATTATAAATAACATCAACCGTCTGTAATCCTACTACACTAACGGTTGCAACATGCTGATTCACTAAGTTATATAGCTCAATTACCTGTTGTTGGACGGCGTTGTTTGATATTAATTTAAGGACTGGTATGCCTCTTTTTATCATTGCTACTGGAATACGTAAATAAACCTTACAATATCCTATTTGCGTGACATCTGGAGAACCTATTATATATAAACATCCGCCCAGAAAGTTAAGTGAGAGGTTTCTATTCACTGTATTCAGATTATATGGTCCATCATATCTTAGTGCATTTACTCCTGCCACCATTCCGTTGACCCTAACATCTCCATTCAAATCTATAACATTCTCAGCACCTTGTTCTTGGGTGGGGGTTACTATCAAAATGGTGCTGGTTGGGACAAAAGCATTAACAGCATCACTTCTTACTATCTGAAGACTTGGAACTGCCCGACCAGGCGCAGTTCCAAAGGAGATATTGAGGATAGGTGTTACTAACGGACCAGGAAGACCTGATGTTCCAGCATACATCTGTATATCTGAACGTGCCTCGTTTGTGTTACTTATAGCTAAATTACCACTATATACGAATGTATTGCCTGTAACCACCAATTCTCCATTAATATCTGTTGGACCAAGGATAGCTGGTTGTCCTGCGTTGTTAGCACCACCACCACCTGCACCAGCAAAGAGACCTGCTAGAAGTTGTGCCATTCTATAAGGCCGTATATATTTATTATTGAAAATTATAATAGTGACTCAATCTGTTTAATCATTCGCTCGATGACAAAGACTTCGTCCAGGATTCTCTGGCTCAAGGTTATATCCTTACATTGAACATAGATATCATGTAGTTCTATTGCATGATCTCTAAGTTGTTCCAGCAGAACATCATTCCTGAGGTGTGGCATATCTACGAGGGCGTTCCATAATTTCTGGGAGAGTTTCTAGCCACAGCCGGGCATCCTCATAGGTATAAAATAATCCGCCCTTATTAAAATACTTCTTATCCCATGGCTTGTCAGGATTCTCGGGATACCTCTTGTAAGCAGCGTATCTTCCTTTAGCGTTACAATAGATGTATTCTCCTTCCTTGTCTCTGTATAAATTAGTTCTAGAGGGGCAGCCGGGCATTATACCCCTTCTTTATTCCCGCCCTTTAGCCATCTTGCGGCCTAGCTTGGGATGCGGTAGCCCATGCTTACCCCAGAACATCTGACCATCAGATTTCCTTCTTATCTTCCACTTGCCCTCATGCTCTACGACCTCAAAGTCTGACCAGGTGGGCATGATTCCACCGAACCGGGCCTTGGCTTCGTGGGTATGATATACTAGGGTAATCCGATGGCCTGTCCATTCCTTGGTCCAGTGCAGCCGTTCAGACCCGTTGAACAGAAGGCCACGCTGGTGGATATTGTAATCTGCGTCTTCAATGCAGAGACACCCCCCTGCGTATGTCCCGAAGCCGACGATATATGAGTCTCCCAGATTGCCGATGTCTCTGTGTGGGTTACATGGGAAATTGACATTGACTTGCACAGAAGTCCAATTGATGTGGGGCTTGACGTATTTCTGACCGAAGTCATCTAGCATCTTATGTAGCCTAGGGTGTAGCCATGATTGGCGGCTGAGGTCAGATTGTAGGCATCTCTTACCGACTATGCCTAGGCATTGTGACATGCCTCCGGCCGGATTCACCTTCAGACGGTAGCGATTGGTGTTCAGATTGTGTTTGTCCAGATATTTCCATATCTCATCTATGTCTTCCCTAAGAACATAGCCTACAAGTGTCGGAGTCATCTTATCTTAGTAAGGTTTTTTACTATTTTAATTTATATCTTTGGAATATCTCTCTGGCTTGTTCTTCATTTGTTTCACACTGCTTAACAAACGACTTGTGCATCTTATACTGTTGGTATTCCAATAACACAGCAGATATAATAATGCCAATAGATATGCCTATGCGTATATCTTTCATCTGCAAGTAATCAGATTTTAATCTTTTTGAATTTAGCATCTAGCACTTTCTTAGACTTTTCTAATCTGAGATATTGTGGAAATCTGAGGACAATGGCTTCAGCAGCAGCAGCATGTAGCTTCAGTCGGTCATCTGACCAAAGCCCACCTTTTGCAAAGTATTTTGTCTTAATCTGAACCCAGTTAAATCTGAGACACTTACCTTCCTTCTGGTAATACTTGATTGTCCTTATTTTATCTTCAAGGGTAGCTTGGTCAGATGAATCAAGTTGCACCTCCGGGTATCTCAGATTTTTGATTAGATACATAGCCCCCACCAGAAATCTGAAATCTGTTGTGATTTCCTTGTTGCCCAGGGCAAACTTCAGATTAGAACATGGATAGACGCCAGCAATTGTAACTCCCTCAGCTGTCATTCGCATTTTCATCTCAGATATCAGATTAGGAATGTCTAAGATTTCCTGCTTGGTCCTTGCATCGATTGGTCTGAAGATTTCTTCAATGTCATCGTCCATCATCAGAATGGTATCTTGCTCAGAAAAAAATCCTTGGATGAAAGCTCTTTGTTCAATTAGACCCTTCAGACCCACAATGATTTGGTAGCCGGGACATGCTCTTTGATAGGCTTCTTGTTCATCATGAACAACAAAAATATAAATGTCAGAAAGAGCCACTCCTCCCCTTCTGAGTGTTGCCAGGGTCTTATCGGCAATAACATTACTTCTTTTGTAAGAGGGAATGGCAACCTTAAATGACATCAGACTTCTACCTTCGGAGCAGATATTTTCAACGCACCATTCTTAGGGGTCTTAGGGGGAGTATCTGCAGTGGGGCTTGTCTTATCCACATCAAGAGATACCTCTAGTTTTCTACCACAACACATAGATCGGATGCGAGTATGGTTGATAACAGCCAATACAGAACCACCCACAGACACAACAAGACCAACAATGGCAACAACAGCCGTAGCATTTGCGTCCATTCTATTATTGCTCCAATTCTTTTTTTGTTTTATATTCTGGGTCTGTCTTTCTGAGTTCAGCAGGAGAAGTGTAGGTAGTCTTGTTAGTATCAAAGGCCTTCTTATACTGTAGCTTCTTCTTATTGTCATTGCTGGTAGCAGACAGAGCATACATGATAGCTGTCAGCATTTCAAGACGTTTAGATTTAGTCATCTTTGCATCTTCATAGGTGTGCATCTCATTGATTGTCTTAACAACTTCAGATGGTTTCTTAAGAAGTTTCTCAATGTCATCGTATCCAGCAGCTGCTAGTTTGTTCAGACGAGTTTTGTATTGAGTAATCGTGCTTTTGGCTCTGTCGCCGGGAACAACATCTTCAGGAAGAGTAAATGGCATATACTATAGGATAGAAAAACAGTAATCAATTTTTAGAGCGCACATCTTCAAGCAAAATCATGAGGGTGAAGGCGAAAAAAAAAATTGAGTCGGGGATCGGCAGTGAGTCAGGCATACGAAAAACAATGGCTACTCCTGACATCTTTGACTGCTCTTTCGAGTGCGAGGGTTGCCACGGGACGTTTGCTTACGATGACCGCGACAAGAAGGGTGGCATCTGCTACACATGCATGCACTGCTGTGACTGTGGTTGTGAGTGTGACCACGAGTGTTGGAATGACAATGATTCAGATGGTGAGGAGTCTGAGGGTGAATCTGAGGGTGAGGAGAAATCTGAAGACAAGGAGCAGGCCACAATGTGGGAGGAGACTGCGAAGCACAACTACACCCTTTACACAAAGGCTATGGACAAGTGCAAGGATCTTCAGAAACAATTAGATGAGGTTAAGGAGAAGGAAGATTAAAAAATCTGAGATGTTCAATTTACTGGCGAAACACTACAATCATGGACGGCCTGGGTGAAGGCTGTTTTTTCTCTGGATTGGTAGGATTAACAAATGAAATGCGACCCTTGACAAATCGCACCTCAACGCCAGGCTTCAGATAAATATACTCATGAAACCATCTAGTATCTGTGCAAGCATTGATAAGCATTACGACAACCTTACCTTTCTTTGATTCATCTGAAGATTTCTTAACGAACTCAGCTACTCTGGAATAGGGAGGATTACAGAAAGTGCTTGTCCCCCAATCAGCAACCAGAGCGTCAGGGTCACCCTCCTTCCATGTGATGGGGCATGGGTCATAGTTGAACTTGAACTCTGTATTCAGAGGGTCGTAGATGGCTCGAGGGGTTTGCCACTTATCAGAGTAACCTGACTTAGCTGCATTTATCATTTGTGTTTGAGTGCCTGACGTAAAGCCCGTCACGCCATTCAATTTTTGGAGCGGACATTTTTTTTAGCTCACGCAATTGATCGAATCAGAAAAAAATGAGTCAGCCCTGGTTACTTACTCATTAATCGGGTCGTCCTCGCACTCGCTGTCCTCCTCGTTATCATTGTCAAACTCCATGCGTAAGAATTTTTGGTAGTAATCAGATAGCATTTGCTTGACATACTTCCAATTAACTTTTTTGTTTGTATAAGAGGAACTTATGATATTAAGCCAGTGAGGCCTGGGGGTGCAATAATTGCCTGTCATACAGTCCTGCAATACCCACTTGCGATATTCATCCTTAGCAAACGCTTTCACATCAATTGATGCAATTTCACCATCAATGTCATTCATATCAACATGCATGGCCCAGTTGCTGCAGGCATGAGCCTCCACCACATGCTCGGCAATAACACGAGTAATATCATCAGGATTCATAGTGGTCATTTGTGTTTGAGTGCCTGACTTAAAGCGTGGCGCGCCATTCAATTTTTGCGGCGGGCATTTTTTTTTGCAGCTCACGCAATTGAGCGAAACAGATAAAATGAGTTAGTCGTGGTTACTTACGGAATCAATTGCGGCCCGGGGAAATTGAAAACGCAATTGATCGAATCAGATAAAATGAGTCAGTCGTGGTTACTTACGGAATCAATCGGGTCAATTGATCGAATCAGATAAAATGAGTCAGCTGGGATTACTT
>Ga0114959_10001408_pt1 | contig 21016 bp, 20 predicted proteins | sample C_130625_EF_Meta_FD_87317 | JGI IMG/M metagenome (GOLD analysis project Ga0114959, IMG submission 87317) | Freshwater microbial communities from Lake Croche, Canada to study carbon cycling - C_130625_EF_MetaG | ecosystem: Environmental > Aquatic > Freshwater > Lake | place: Lake Croche, Canada... | reverse complement strand
CGCCAAGTCACAGTCACCCGCCACGTAGCAGTCGTAAAGCTTCACAAGCAGCGCAGCAGCTTGTTCGCGAGCCTCCTCATCAATGTCAGCATCAGCGACCCACTTCGAAGCAGTCGCCAGATCAAGGCCCACGGTGGGGTCGATCGAGAGCTTGATGATTGCGTCGGGGTTGGTCTCGGCTACCTCTTCGATGTCGACACCGCCCTCTTTCGAAAGCATGCCGAGATACATCTTGTTCGGGCGATCCAGCGTGAAGGAGGCGTAGTACTCCTTGGCGATATCGCTCGAGAGCTCAATCCACAGGCGCTTGACAACGTGACCCTTGATGTCCATCCCGAGGATGTTGCCAGCGTGAAGCCGAACCTCATCGGCGTTCTCGGCGAGCTTGATGCCGCCGGCCTTGCCGCGACCACCCACCTTCACCTGCGCCTTAACGACCACCGGGTAGCCAATCTCCTCGGCTACTTTGACGGCCTCGTCAACAGTGTCAGCCTCGCCACCCGGCGAAACCGGGATACCGAACTGGGCGAAGTACTGCTTGCCCTGATACTCGAACAGATCCACTTGGCTTGTTCCCTTTCTCAACTTTTGCGAACTTCAGTACTCCGGGCGCGTGTGCACCCGGCACTTCGCAGCACGAAGCTGCGAAAGATCTTGATCAAACTCCGAGGCTCTCCTCGCGCGTATCAAGCGCCTCGGCCAACCAACGGCCGATCTCAGGAAGGGGTGAACCCGGGGTAAAGACTCGACCGACGCCAGCCTTCTCCAATGCCGGGATATCGGCATCGGGAACGATGCCGCCCACCATCACGAGCACATCGCTCCGCCCCTGCTCCGCCAGCAAGGAGATGACCTGGGGTACCAGCGTCAGGTGCGCACCCGACAGCAGCGAAAGACCAATGGCGTCGGCATCTTCTTGGATGACCGCTTGCACCACCTGCTCAGGGGTCTGATGGAGGCCGGTGTAGACGACTTCAAAACCTTCATCTCGGAGGGCTCGGGCAATCACCTTGGCCCCTCGGTCATGACCATCAAGGCCGGGCTTTGCAACGACGACTCGATAGGGACGCTTCACGGCTCCGATGATAGGCCTCCTGAGGAGGGGGAGGCCCAATCGGCCGAGGGGGGACTGGTAGGTTGGGCCTCCGTGCAGCACCCTTCCCCCTTGCCTTCCGAGGACCAGACCACCGAGGTGGCCCCCCGGAGTGGCCCGGCCAAGGGTCTCAAGTTGGGGGGCGCCCTCCTCCGAGAAGCCCGTCCCCGCCAATGGGTAAAGAATGTCCTGGTTTTCGTTGCCCCTGTGGCAGCAGGAAACCTCTTCCACCATGGCGTCCTGGGCCCAACCCTCGTGGCCTTTGCTGCCTTCTGTCTGGCTGCTTCGGGAACTTATTTTCTCAATGACGCCAAGGACGTGGCGGTCGACAGGGCACATCCGAAGAAGCGACTCCGCCCCATCGCCTCAGGTGAGGTTCCCGTACCTTTCGCCATCGCGCTCGGAATTGTTCTCCTCATCGGCGGAATCACCCTGGGCTTCCTTGGGGCTGCCTGGCAACTCGGAGTGGTGTTGGTGGCCTACGTGGCCATCACGGTGACCTACACGGCGTGGCTGAAGACCGAGCCCGTCATTGAACTGGCGTGTGTGGCGGCCGGTTTTGTTCTTCGAGCTTTGGGCGGAGGAGCAGCTACCCACACCCGGCTTTCGGTGTGGTTTGTGGTGGTCATCTCCTTCGGTGCCCTCTTTATCGTGATCGGCAAGCGCCTCGCCGAGCTCCCCGAACATGCTGGAGCAGCGGCAGAACGGCGGACCGTGCTCAAGCACTATTCGAAAACCTTTCTCGAATCGGCTCTCACCCTGTCGGCCACCGTTGCGGTCACGGCCTATTGCCTCTGGGCCTTCGAGGGCCAGGGCTTGGCCGCTCGGGCCGAGGGACGAGAGATCTGGATCCACCTCACAGTGGTTCCTGTCGTCCTTGCCGTTTTAGTAGTGCTCCGCAGACTCGATGCTGGTGACGGAGGTGCTCCTGAGGAGATCGCCTTCAAGGATCGTTTGCTCCAAGCACTGGGCCTGATGTGGATCGTGCTGGTGGTTATCGGGGTCTACGGATGATCTCGGGCAGGGACGAACTTCTGACGGGCTGGGGTAACACCGCCCCCTCTCGAGCCACCGTGGTTGCTCCGCGCACCGCCGAGGAGGTCACCGAACTTCTCCTCGCCCCAGGCGGTGCTCGAATCGCTCGAGGCCTGGGCCGTTCCTACGGTGACGCCGCCCAGTGCGGCGGTGGCACCGTGATCTCGAATCGTTCGTTATGGCACCTCTCAGGAATCGACCCCGCCACGGGGCTGGTCACTGCAGGTGCTGGTGTCTCGATCGATGAAATCCTCCAGGTGGCCCTGCCCGCCGGCTTCTTCGTTCCCGTCACCCCGGGAACGCGCCAGGTGACCGTTGGTGGTGCCATCGCCGCCGACATCCATGGGAAGAATCACCATGTGGACGGCTCGTTCATGCACCATGTGGTGTCGATGGAACTCGTCACCCCCTCGGGTGCCATGACGGTGACCCCCGACTCCGACCCAGCACTCTTTTGGGCAACTGCTGGGGGCATGGGGCTCACTGGCGTGATCACGGAGGCCACCATTCGCTTGCTCCCCGTTGAGAGCTCCTATGTCACCGTGGACACCGAGCGCTTCAGCGACCTCGACTCAATCATGGCGGCGATGTACAGCGGCGATGCCGACTACCGCTACTCCGTTGCCTGGGTGGACTGCATGACCAAAGGCGCCAAGATGGGGCGCGGTGTCCTGACTCGAGGGGACCATACGCCCCGCTCAATGCTTTCGGCCAAGCAGGCGTCCCGTCCGCTTGCCCCACCCACCGGGGCCAAGCTCGAAGTTCCCTTCACTCCCCCGTCGGGCTTATTGAATCGACTCTCCATCACTGCCTTCAATGAGCTGTGGTATCGCAAGCACCCGGCAAAGCGCGACGGCGAAGTTCAATCGATCGGTACCTTCTTTCACCCCCTTGACGGCGTCTCAATGTGGAATCGGATGCATGGCACCCGGGGGTTCTTGCAATACCAATTCGTTGTGGACGACGCTCATGGTGAAGTGGTTCGCCAGGCCATCGAAGTACTGAGTTCTGAATCAATCCCCTCCTTCTTGGCCGTGCTCAAGCGCTTCGGGCCCGGGGATCCAGGCCCGCTTTCGTTCCCTGTCGAAGGCTGGACACTGGCGCTCGATGTCCCCGTCGGACCTTCCCATCTCCCAGCGACCTTGGACCGACTCGACGAAATGATTGCGAACGCCGGCGGCCGTCTCTACCTGGCGAAGGACTCTCGAGTCTCGGCCGAGATGCTCAAAGTCATGTATCCGAGGATCGGCGAGCTCGCTGACGTCCGGCGCCGAGTGGATCCCGACAGCGTGTTGGCCTCGGACCTGTCACGTCGTCTCGAACTTCCCTAACCACGAATCCCACTAAGGAGTCATCATGCGCAACGCCTTCGGTCAACCTCAGAGTGTCGTCGTCCTCGGAGGCACCTCGGATCTGGCTCTGGCTGTCCTGCGCCGTCTCGTGGACCAGCGCGCATCAAGGATCGTCCTGGCCGGCCGCGACGACGCAAGCCTGCAACGAAATGCTGATGCTCTGAAGGCGCACGGTGCTACCGAGGTGGCAACGGTTCGCTTCGATGCCGCTGATTCGGCCACGGCTGAATCAACGGTGAACCAATGCTTCGATGCCGCCGGTGGATCAGTCGACCTCGTCCTTGTCGCCCTTGGCCAGTTGGGTGATCAGAGCGAACTAGATAACTCTGCAGCGAAAACTGCCGCACTCTTCACGGTGAATCTGACCTGGCCCGCTGCCGCATTGGCCGCACTTCGCTCAAAGCTCCTAGCCCAAGGGGCGGGACATGTTGCCGTCTTTTCCTCGGTGGCCGGTGTGCGGGTACGTCGCTCCAACTTCACCTACGGCTCCACCAAGGCCGGCCTCGATGCTTTCACTCAAGGGTGGGCCGAATCGGTGCGCTCGGGGGGTATCAAAGTTCAGATCATCCGCCCGGGTTTTGTTCGCACAAAGATGACCGAAGGCCTCTCTGAGGCACCGTTCACCACCGATGTGGATGAGGCCGCCGACATCATTGCCAAGGGTCTTGGCACAAGTCGGATGGTGATCTGGTCTCCCCCAGTTCTCCAGGCCGCCTTCTTGATCCTGCGGCACTTGCCGGCGATCATCTTCCGCCGGCTACCCGGCTAATCAAGACTTTTCGGACCTGGCTCCACGGGTTTGGGCCCGACGTAATGCATTGAGCAGGCGAACCAACCGACGAGATCGATATGCCTCAAGTTCCTCGTTCGCACTCTCGAGTTTCTGATTTGCTGCCTCGAGCCAACGTTCGAACTCGGGAATCACCGAACTAATCACCTGATCTCGCTCGGCAACGAGTACCTGGAATTTCGCGTCGCGCTCTTCAAACTGATCAAGGAGTGACGACACGAAGTCTATGAAGTCATCAGAAATTTGTAGTTCGCGATCTCGTAGCTGAGCCTCCGAGAGATTTTCGACGTCAGGCACTGCTGGTCCTGTTCGGCGCGGCGACGCTGCCAGTGCCGTCACGGCCGCAACCGCACTCTTGACCTGTGTCGCCCACACAGAGGGGTCTCCGAGGGGAGGAAACGTTGCAAGGACCTGACCCCAGCGCTCAACAAAACGATGCCGATTGAGGGAGACCAGATACGAGGCGTAGCGCCGATGCTCTCTGTCGTTGGGACTGTGCTCGACGCGAGACGCGGGCTCCACCCACGTGCTCAGTCCCCGGTCGAGGTACTTCATTGCTATGTCGGTGTCTTCGAAATAGGCCGGGAAATATCCTGGGTCGAAGCCGCCGAATTCAAGGAACTGCTCTCGCCGAAATGCCAGTGCCGAGGCCGACACGTAGGGCACTGGACCGGCCACGGGACCCGAACGAGGAAGTTGGCTGGGCCCAATTGAAGTGGGGACTGCATCTGAACTCAACCAACAGCCCGCCTCCAGCACTGCCCCCGAAGGTGCAACAAAGACCGGACCCACCGCCCCGATGCTTTGGTCGGAGGAAAGCCGTTCAATGAGGGGTTCAAGCCACCCTGATTGCGGAACGGAATCATCATTGAGAAGGACAAGGTACGTCCCCCGAGCGGCTTGGGCCCCTGCATTATTGGCGAGGGCATAGCCACGATTGGACTCTGCAACCAGACACTCATCGAGCAGGTCAGGCTTATTTGCGAGTTCAGCCAGGAGGGCGGGGGCGGGCTCGTTCAGCGTGACAATGATTTCCACAGCGTGGCGATCCACCGTCTCTGCGAGCGCAGCAAGGCACCGCCGCAAATCGGGAGCTCGGCGCCACCCGATCACCACAATCGAGATCTCAGGATTCTCAGGACGACCCATGGGAGCGTTCTACTTCTTTCTTGCCGTGGTCGTGGTGGTGGGTTTTGGCATGGGCATCGTGGCCTGAGCCGCAAAACGAGCTGAGGAAGTGAAGAAGTCTCGTGTCCACCACGAGGCGAAGTAACGAGCAGGGCCTGATGCGCCACCGGCCATCGTGGAGAGTAGCGGCTTGCCATTGGCCGGCGTGGCCGGCTGGCCAAGCGCTGGCGAGAAAATCGAATACTGCACCCAGTCGGTGTTGATATCGAGCTCCATTGCCCGAACAGCACCGGCGCGGATCAACAAATCTGCCAGGGCCGTGATCGTCAGAGCGGGCCCACCGGCATAGACAATGGCCCCCTCTGTTGTGATCCCCATGCCAGATCGCCAGACCGTGGCAGCACCGCCCAGCGTTGCCCCCCACCTCGTGGTATCCGAGGCCGCGAGCCCCGCAGCAGGCTTCGAGTTCGCCACAATGAGATCGAGATTCTGGCGAACCGACACCACGTCAGGATTCATCGAAACATCGGCGCCCCAGGCGCCGATGTTCATGGTGCCGTCGCGATAGATCACCGACGAAGCAGCGCCCGATCGAAGTGGAACCACAGTTTTGTTATCGGTGAAATACCCACCCTGCGCATCTTGCATACGAAATCCGGCGTTAAATGCCGACACAAGTGTCTCGGCAGCAACGGGCTTGATCGGTGCAGTGTTGGAATACGGGCCTCCGCCGGGGATCTGTGATCCCGAATACAGCGCGAAGGTGATCAGTTTCGGGTCCATCCAGGCCAAGCCAGCCACGTAGGAGGTATGCACGGCATCAGGTCGCACCGTGGTGGTCCATACGCCCGGGCACCCCGCTGTCAGACGACCAGCGCCGACCCAAACACCTTCGCCAAGAAGGTTCGTTCCCGCCGGCGAGAGCACCGTCTTGGGCGGCTCAAGGGCGAACTTGCAGCTGGCCGGCAAAGCTGAGACCGCCTTGGCTTTTGAATCAATCTCACCCTTGGCGGGCTTGCCGCCCTTCTTTGGAGGATTCAGCGCGTTGTATTCCTTTTCAAGCCACGTGACGAGACTCCCCATATGGTGATCTCTCCCCCACTCTGCAAAACGGGCCGAATAGGAAACGCCATAGGACTGGTTGGTCAAAGCCACCCCAAGTGAGATTCCGAGCCATGTAAAGAAGATGATTCCAAGAAGCGCGATCCCCATGAGAATTCGCCGACGGCGGAAGGTTTTTACAGAAGGGCGAGAGTGTCGCCACTTGGAGCGTCCTCGTCGCCTCGGGGGTGTACTCGATCCCTCTGCCCTCGAACCGGCGCTTGAGCGGGGAGGAGGCCCGGAGGGAGAGGTCATGGCCCACTATCTTCGCACCTCAGTAGTGCGAACTGGTGCCGCTTTCAGCGCTGCGATGGCCTCAAGGCCGAGAAATCGGCGCCATTGAAAGCATGAGGTTCTTGTCCCCGATTCCACCGCTGAATCGAACCGTGGCGGTTGCCCGGTCTCCCTCGCCCTTGACCACAAGAATTCGGCCGTGGCCCCACCGATCGTGCACCACTTCATCGCCGGCGACGAGACCAAGGAGATGTGCACCGGTAGTGGTGGGTTCTTGGCGTGGAGCCCCGCGGCCGATAACTGGGCTCGAGTCGTCAATATGCTCATCTCGCACCTCGTTCTCCCAGGGAGACGGAGCCGAGGCGCGATAGCCCTGCGTCCTGGTCCCATCGATCCGTCGGTGTCCTGAGGCCATCTGGCCGACGTCCTCGATCAGTCCCTCTGGAATCTCTGCGAGGAAACGGCTTGGAATATTGGCCGAGGTCCGCCCCCACAGGCTTCGAGTCCAGGCATGGGTGATCGTGAGCGCCTCCATAGCCCGCGTGATCCCCACATAAGCAAGCCGTCGTTCCTCCTCGAGCTCTTCGGGGTCTGAGAGAGAAGAGAAGTGCGGAAAGATTCCATCCTCCATCCCGACCACAAAGACGACCGGGTATTCCAGGCCCTTGGCGGTGTGCAGCGTCATCAAGGAAATTCGGGTGGCACCCTCTTCAAGATCATCGGCAGCGGCGACCAAGGCAACCGATTCGAGAAATTCAGATAACGATTCATGTCCCTCAGCAGCACCGACCAGTTCCGCCAGGTTTTCCAGTCGGCCTAATGCCTCATGCGATTCCTCAGCCTGTAACTCTGCCCGCAGGCCGGAAAGCTCCAAGGTACGGTCGACGAGTTCAGGCGTACTCAGCGTCTCGCCTTCTTCTCTCAAGGTGCACAAAAGAGCATCGAGTTCGCGGCAACCCTTGAGGGCCTTGCCCGAAATGACCGACCCCAGCGCCTCGTGGCCGAAAAGTTCGGCCACCGGGGTACCCGATTGCGCCGAATACTGAGCGATCTTGGCCAACGAGGTCGCCCCGATTCCTCGCTTGGGGACCGTCGTGATGCGCCGTGCTGACACCTCGTCGGAGGAGTTCACCAGCACTCGGAGATACGCCAAGGCGTCGCGAACTTCTCGGCGATCGAAATATCGTGTGCCACCGATGACCTTGTAGGGAATCCCGGCATCTTGGAGGCCAAGTTCGATCGAGCGGGACTGCGCATTCGTTCGATAGAAGATGGCTACTTGATCGAGACGAACACCGTTGACCTGATGCTTATGGATCTGTGACGCTACCCAGGCTGCTTCGTCGCGCTCATCCTCTGCGCGATAGCGAAGGATTTTTGGTCCTTCGCCCTTGGTGGTGAAGAGCTCCTTCTTCGGTCGACCGGTGTTGTTGGTGATGACCGCATTGGCAGCGTCCAGAATCGTCTGCGTGGATCGGAAGTTCTGATTGAGCACGATCGTGGTGGCATCAGGAAAGGTCCGCTCGAAATCGAGAATGTTTCGAATATCGGCTGAGCGGAAGCGGTAGATGGACTGGTCCGAGTCACCCACCACACACACATTCCGGTGCGCTTGGCCCAACTGAAGTACCAGCTCATTCTGAGCACGGTTGGTGTCTTGGTACTCGTCCACCATGATGTGGCGGAAGCGGTCTTGATACGCGCTGAGGACATCTGGGTGATTGGCGAAAAGCACCACGGTCTGCATGAGGAGGTCGTCAAAGTCCATGGCATTGGCTGCTTTGAGCCGCGCTTGGTAGCGCTCATAGGCAGCGACCTTCTGGTCACCATAGATATCGAACCCAGAGATCTCCTCGGCAAAGCGGGTGGGGTCTCGAAGCTCTGCCTTGGCGCCCGAAATCGCACCGGCAACATTTCGAACGGGGAGTTTCTTGAGATCGATATTGAGCTCACCCATGACCAGCTCCAGCAGGCGCTTGGAATCTGCATCGTCATAGACACTGAACCTTGGGTCGTAGCCAAGCCGATCGGCATTGGCTCGAAGGATCCGAAGGCAGGCTGAGTGGAAGGTGGAGACCCACATCGAACGAGCTCGCTCACCAACAAGTTCGACGACACGCGAACGCATCTCGTCGGCCGCCTTATTCGTGAAGGTAATGGCCAAGATCTCGTGAGGCCGAGCATCGGCGGTCGCCAAAAGATGAGCGATGCGCCTGGTGAGCACTCGGGTCTTGCCGGAGCCCGCACCAGCGATGATCAGAAGTGGAGACCCCCGGTGGCGAACGGCCCCGGCCTGAGGTTCAGTGAGACCTTCACAGAGTTCATCGGTTTCATTACCCCTACTCGAGGCGGGCTCGGAGGTTTGTAACGCTCCTAAGCCCGGGAAGGCGTTGTGGTCGCCGCTCACTCCCACTCGATGGTGCCCGGTGGCTTCGACGTGACGTCAAGAGCGACGCGGTTCACCCCGTCAACCTCGTTGATGAGGCGGTTAGCGATGGTCTCAATCAGGTCATAGGGAAGTCGTGCCCAGTCCGCAGTCATTGCGTCGTCACTCGTGACTGCTCGAATAACAATCGGGTAGGCGTAGGTCCGGCCATCACCCATAACCCCAACCGTGCGAACGGCAGGTAAGACGGCGAAGGACTGCCAGAGCTCTCGGTAGAGACCGGCTTTCTTAATCTCCTCGATGACCACGGCATCGGCATTCCGCAAGATTTCGGCTCGTTCGCGAGTCACTTCGCCGACGATTCGAACCGCCAGACCGGGACCCGGGAAGGGCTGGCGCCAGACAAGACTCTCGGAAAGACCGAGTTCTTCGCCGACGGCCCGAACCTCATCTTTAAACAGCGTACGAAGGGGTTCGCAGAGATCGAAGTCAAGGTCCTCCGGTAACCCGCCGACATTGTGATGGCTCTTGATATTGGCGGCATGCCCAGAGCCCGACTCAATTACGTCGGGATACAGCGTTCCTTGGACCAAGAAGCGGGGAGCACCTTCGTGGCTGGCAATGTCACGAGCAGTCTCTTCAAAAATCCGAATGAACAGCTCACCGATGATCTTTCGCTTTCGCTCAGGATCTGTGACACCTTCGAGTGCATCGAAGAATCGATCTGCTGCCTTCACATGGATGAGCTCAACGTGGAATTGATCGCGGAACACTTCTTCGATCTGGTCCCCTTCATTCGCTCGCATGAGCCCAGTGTCAACGAAGACACAGACCAACTGCTGACCGATGGCCTTATAAACGAGCGCCGCGGCGACAGCGGAGTCAACCCCACCGCTCAGCGCACAGAGCACGCGCTCGGTACCGACCTGGGCCTGAATCTTGGCCACCTCGGCTTCGATGATCGAGGAGTTCGTCCACGTGGGCGCAATCCCCGCAAGCTCGTGAAGGAAATGGGCAATGAGTTCTTGACCCCGTTCGGTGTGGACCACTTCAGGATGGAACTGCACCCCATAGCGACGAGCAACATCGTCGGCGTAGGCCGCTACTGGCGCCTCAGGTGTTGTGGCCAGACTGACGGCGCCTGCTGGGGCCTCAGTGATCGAGTCGCCATGGCTCATCCACACCGTGGACTGTGCACCCCAAGCGTCGAACATCGTTGAGGTGCCCGCCAGGCTCAAGGTCGTCCTGCCGTATTCGCCGCGTCCGGTGGCCGTCACCGTGCCACCCAGATCCTGGGCCATCAGCTGAGCGCCGTAACAAATACCGAGCATCGGAATGCCGAGTTCATAAATACCCGGATCGATCCGGGGACTGTGGTCCTCGTAGACCGACTTCGGCCCACCCGAAAGGATGATCGCTGCTGGCGCCTTGGCCTTGACCTCGTCAGCAGTAATTCCGTGCTGGACGATCTCTGAATAGCAATGCGCTTCGCGAACGCGACGAGCAATCAGCTGCGCATACTGCGCACCAAGATCGACAACGAGAACGGTTCCCTCGACCAGACTCACGGATCGAGCCTCAGTGGCCCATGCCGACGCGCTGCGACTTCTGGAGCTCCTTGCCCTCAGTCTGCAGTGCGGGAGCAACCATGACCTCGGCGTTCTGGAACTCCTTGGCGGTCTCGAAGCCACAAGTGGCCATCGAGGTGCGAAGTGCACCGAAAAGGTTCATACGGCCATCGTTCTGGTGAGCGGGACCGAGAAGGATCTCTTCGAGGGTGCCGCGGACCTGGGTGCGAACGCGGGTACCACGGGGGAGCGTGGGGTGGAACGTCGCCATACCCCAATGGAACCCGGGGGCCGGGGCCTCGGTGGCTGAGGACAACGGGGAGCCCAGCATGACAGCGTCGGCGCCACAGGCAATTGCCTTGGCGATGTCGCCGCCCTTGGACATTCCGCCGTCGGCAATGACGTGGACGTAGACACCAGTCTCATCGAGGTGACGCATTCGAGCGCCCGCTACATCGGCAATTGCGGTGGCCTGCGGGACGCCAAGTCCGAGCACGCCGCGAGTGGTGCAGGCGTTGCCTGGGCCAACGCCGACAAGGATACCGATGGCGCCAGTACGCATCAGGTGGAGACCTGCTTGGTACGAAGCACAGCCACCCACGATGGTGGGGATATCAAACTCACGAATAAAGCTCTTGAGGTTCAGTGGCTCAACGGTCTTCGAGACGTGCTCTGCCGAAACCACGGTTCCCTGAATGACAAGGATGTCGAGTTCGGCTTCGGCAATAGCCTGCGCCATGAACGCAGTTCGCTGAGGGGTGACCGAGGCACCTGAGATGACGCCTGCCGCCTTGAGCTCTTTGATGCGTGCGGTCACGAGCTCGAGTTTGATGGGCTCGTTATACATCTCCTGCATACGGCCGGTGGCCTTCTCGTCATCGAGACCGCGAATCTCATCGAAGAGCGGCAGCGGATCTTCGTAGCGGGTCCAGAGTCCCTCAAGGTTGAGGACGCCGAGTCCGCCCAAGCGACCGATCTCAATTGCCGTCGCCGGAGAGATCACGCCGTCCATCGCAGAGCCGAGCATCGGAAGTCCAAATTTGAAGGCATCGAGCTGCCACGTGATGTCGACATCCTCGGGGTCACGAGTCCTCCGCGAGGGGACGATCGCAATGTCGTCAAAGCCGTAGGCCTTCCGACCCGACTTGTAAATACCGATCTCGACCTCTGACATCAGGGCTCCTCCGTGCGTCTCGCTCCACTACGCAAGTCGCCGGGTCCGACCCTCCGGCGATAAACAATCCTACTCGGCCGAGCCAGGCCCTCGGGCCGGCTCAGGCCCGAAAGCCGCGTGTGAGTTCAAGGTCGAGCACGGTAGCGAGGAGGTCCACCAACAGCCGCCCGGTCGCCCCCCAGATCAGTTCCTCCCCCACTTCAAAGAACCACAACGGCACGCCGTCAGCTCCTCCGGGGATGTGATCGCCGAGTGGCCACAGTTCCTCGCGGAACACCCCTTCGCCCACCAGCTCGGCTAACGAAACGTCGAAGACTCTTGCCACTTCGTCCGGATTCGCGCTGAGGACTGGCCTCCGTTCGAGAGCCACGACCACCGGCTGGATTAAGGCGCCAGACGCAATGGTGAACACAGAAGGGAGGTGCCCGAGCGGCCGAGCCATGCCTCGATCGAGGCCCACCTCTTCCTCGGCTTCTCGAAGGGCCGCTTCAAGGGGCGTTTCCCCCTCATCGATTCGACCACCTGGGAACGAAACCTGCGAGCGATGCGTTCGAAGGTGGTCAGCTCGACGAGTGAGGATGACCCGAGCTTCCCCCTCTTCTTCAAAAAGTGCGATGAGGACCGCTGAATGCTTCGAGGTAACCCCCGAGAACGGCCCATCGGCCACTGCCGCTTCGCGCCCTTGGATCTCCATGGGTTCCTCGGGCAGTGATGCCATACCTCGTCGGTGCAGGGCTTCTGTGACTTTGGCCAGACCCAGACCCTGGCGCTGCGCGGAGTCCAAGGCCCCCCACGGTGCGCCACGCCCGGGTCGCCACGTCTCCGGACGGGGAACCATGCCGAAACTCGGACTCCTCATATGCGGTCAATCCCAAGGATGTCGCACAAGTACCCCCGCAACATCCAGCCAGTGACGCCCCACACCGTATTGGTTCCATCGAAGTTGAGAAAGCAAATGCGGAACATTGATCCATCGGGCATCCATGACCCCATGCCGCCACCGGGCCAGCGGTCCTCTCGATACGCCCCGCTCCGCAGGAGAGCGCTCAGCGGTACGTGAAAGATCTCGGTGACCTCGTCAGGGCTCGCCAGGAGTCGAGGTGGTCTGCTCAGCCGAGCGAAAACGGGCTGGACCATGGAGCCCCCGCCCATGATGGCCACTTTCTGGCCGAGGCCGAGGACCTCGACCACCTCGGGGTCAAGGTCGACTTCCTCGTAGGCCTCACGGAGCGCTGCTTGAATTGCGCTCTCGCCTGCATCGATTCTTCCGCCAGGAAACGCCACCTGACCCGAATGGGAACGAAGGTTTTCAGAACGCCTGGTGAGAACCACGTGCACGTCACCAGCTTCTTCATAGAACGCCACTAACACCGCAGCATCCCTCAGGCTGTGTGCCGCTAATGCTTGCGGAAGATTGGTCAGATCCTCACCCTCGGCCCAAGGGAGCGGATCTGGATGGTCGGGGAATTTTGCACTCAGTAGCCGCTCGAGCACCTGATCGAGCTCAAAACCCGACCGTTGCTCCTCGCTGAGGTGGGCCCAGGGTGCCTGTTCGCCCTGGACCGCACCCACTGGCCTTGGGAACGAATCAGAGTTCGGCGCAAGGTCCATCACGCCAACTTATGGCGTCGACCGGTCATGTTGCTCCCTCCTGCATGCTGGTGCCAACGCAGCAGGAGCACTGCAGGAGCAGAAGAACACCGGGAACAACGAAGTCCCGGCTGGATGCACCAACCGGGACTTCGTCAAAGCGTTGATTTCCTAGAGGAAGCCCCTCCAAGAAACGAGAACTACATCATGCCGCCCATGCCGCCCATGCCGGCCATGGCGGCGGCGGCAGCAGCGTCGCCACCTTCATCTGGCTTGTCGGCCACGAGGGCTTCGGTGGTGAGCAGTAACGCTGCAATGGACGCTGCATTCTGCAGCGCCGAGCGTGTCACCTTGGCCGGGTCGATGACACCAGCCTTGACCAAGTCGACAATCTCACCAGTCGCTGCGTTGAGCCCCATGTGACCAGTAGTGTTCTCGACTTCCTTCACCATGACTGCACCTTCGAGACCGGCATTCTGCGCGATCTGACGGAGCGGAGCCTCAAGTGCGTGCGCCACGATGCGAGCACCAGTAGCCTCATCGCCCTCAAGAGTCTCGATGATGGCGTTCACAGCGGCACGGCTACGAACAAGTGCTGTGCCACCACCGGCGACAATGCCCTCGTCGATTGCAGCACGCGTGGCGCTCAGTGCGTCCTCGATGCGGTGCTTCTTCTCCTTGAGCTCAACCTCAGTGGCTGCGCCGACCTTGAGCACAGCGACACCGCCGGCCAGCTTGGCCAGACGCTCTTGGAGCTTCTCGCGGTCCCAGTCAGAGTCGGTATTGTCGATTTCGGCCTTGATCTGATTGACCCGGCCAGCAACATCAGCCGAATTCCCTGCGCCATCGACCAGCGTGGTGGCGTCCTTGGTCACCACAATACGGCGGGCGGAACCGAGCAGATCGAGGGTGGCAGTGTCGAGCTTGAGGCCGATCTCCTCGGAGATCACCTGACCACCGGTGAGGGTTGCCATGTCCTGAAGCATTGACTTGCGGCGCTCGCCAAATCCCGGAGCCTTAACGGCGACGGAGTTAAACGTGCCACGGATCTTGTTCACCACGAGAGTGGCAAGGGCTTCGCCCTCGATGTCCTCAGCAATGATCAGAAGGGGCTTACCGGTCTGCATAACCTTCTCGAGCACAGGAACCAGCTCAGAGACCGCAGTGATCTTCGAGTTGGTGAAGAGGATGAGCGCGTCTTCGAGGACGGCTTCCTGGCGCTCGGGGTCAGTGACGAAGTAGGGCGAAAGGAAGCCCTTGTCGAACTGCATACCTTCAGTGAGCTCAAGCTCGAGGCCGAAGGTGTTCGACTCCTCGACCGTCACGGTGCCGTCCTTGCCCACCTTGTCGATGGCGTCAGCCAGTGCGTCACCGATAGCGGTGTCAGCAGCCGAGATAGAAGCGACCTGAGCGATCTCCTCTTTGCCCTCGACCTCCTTGGCCTGGCTCGCAATTGACTCAACGGCTGCCTTGACCGCCTTCTCGATACCCTTCTTCAGACCAGTGGGGCTCGCTCCGGCGGCCACGTTGCGGAGGCCTTCCTTCACGAGTGCCTGGGCCAGCACCGTTGCGGTGGTCGTCCCGTCTCCGGCAACATCGTTGGTCTTGGTGGCAACTTCCTTGACGAGCTGTGCACCCATGTTCTCGAAGGGGTCCTCGAGCTCAATTTCGCGAGCGATGGAAACACCATCGTTGGTAATGGTCGGGGCGCCGAACTTCTTCTCGATCACGACGTTGCGGCCCTTCGGGCCGAGTGTCACCTTGACGGCGTCGGCGAGCTTGTCAACGCCTGCCTCGAGGCCGCGGCGTGCGGCGTCGTCGAACTTCAAAATCTTGGGCATATGTTCTCCTCAGAGTGGAAAGGGTTTGGTGCGTGCACCCTCCGCCTTTCATGGGCGGAGGAGGCAGCGTGCTACTTGGCGACCTTGGCGAGTACGTCGCGGCTGGTGAGGATCAGAAGCTCCTCGCCATCAGTGGTGATCTCGGTGCCGCCGTACTTCGAGTAGACGACAGTGTCGCCGACCTTGACGTCGAGCGGGATCAACTCACCAGAGGCTTCGGCGCGGCGGCCGGGGCCAACGGCAAGGACTTCACCCTGCTGGGGCTTCTCCTTGGCGGTGTCGGGGATGACCAGGCCAGAGGCCGTGGTCTCCTCGGACTCGCTGGGGCGGACCACAATGCGGTCGTCGAGGGGCTGCAGGTTCATCAGAGGACTCCTTGGCTGTCTTGGCACTCGGAACTTGGGACTGCCAATATTAGCAGACCCTCCCCGAGAGTGCCAAGCGCCTAGCGAGGCAGTTTCAGGACCAGGGTTTTTGCCAATTTGTCATGGAGGGTCTGGACCCGGGGGTCCCAGTTGGCCCAGAGCAGATCGGCCGCTGGACCCAGCAGGCCAAAGGTGCCAAGCAGCGTGGCGGCGAAGATCAACATGGCGGATCCAGCTCGAGCGGCGGCGTGGGCCACGGTGAGAGGCTCGCCACTTTGTTCATCGACGCACACGAGACCGAGCAGCTTCATGGCCGGGGTTTGCCCCGAAAGACACCAAAGGAAGACAAAGTTGTAGAGGCCCCAGCCCAGGAGGATGAGGGAGAGACCAGCCGCTGGGGTGAGCGCCGCCAACTTGGCAATGGTTCCCACCACCAGCCACGGGGGGATCAGGTCAAGAAAAAATCCACCCGAGCGTTGGCCAAAGGTGGCCAATCTCGGCCCCTCGACCGCAGCATCGTCGACCGCAGCATCCTCAGCCACGCCTAGAAGGTAATGACGCCAGGATTATGACGCAGGTCGATAACCACCGTCTTGGCCAACTTGTCGTGCAACGTCTGATTCTTCTTGTCCCAAAGGGGCCAGAGGTAGTCGACGAGTGCCGGGAAAATGAGGAAGGCACTCACCAGCCCGAAGATGCCGGCATACGCCGCTCGCTGACCCGCTTGGCTCGAATCAACAGGTTCTCCGTCGATCTCTCGGACGCAGCGAATCTTGAGCGCCTGCATTCCCAGAGTCTGACCATTGCGCTTAGCGATGAGCAGCCAAGCGTAAACAACACCAGCCGCCAAGGGGACAAAGCTCCCCACAATTCCCCCACCCTTGCCTCGCATGCTGGCGGCGAGAATCAAGAGCACCGGGACAAAGACAATCAGCCAGTCCAGGAGATATGCACCGAGGCGAAGGCCAAAGTTGGCGAGTCGTGCTTCACCATGCATGGCAGCACCAGGAGCGAAAGCTTCATCGTCCGATACGGGATGAGCGAATGGCAGCGGTGCGTGCTGATTGGCTTCAGGAACTGGCTGCTCTTCAGGGGTGGGGTTCGAGTCGTCCATGGAGGATCAGCCTAGGACCCCGAACTACGGCTGAATGCGCACCTTTGACCAACCGCCACTCGCCGTGGGCTCAAAAATCACTCGATCGTGGAGGCGATCCGTGCGGTGCTGCCAGAACTCAAAGTATGAGGGGACCAAGCGATAGCCGCCCCAATGAGGAGGCCGAGTCACCTCGATACCCTCGAAGCGCCGCTCGACCTCGCCGATACGTGCTTCGAGTTCATCTCGAGAGCCAATCAGTGCCGACTGCTCGGAGACATGGGCCCCAAGTTGATGCCCTCGAGGACGTGAATCGAAGTAGGCGTCAGAGTCAGCCTCGCTTAACTGCTCCACCACGCCCTCGATGCGGACTTGTCGACCCAAGGGCTCGGCATACCAAAGGATTGATGCCTTTGGATTCTCTTCAAGGTCATGGCCTTTGCGAGAGGTGTAGTTGGTGAAGAAGCAAAACCCGTGTCCATCTCGCACGCGAAGCAGCACCATCCGGGCTCGAGGCTGACCACCGGCATCGGCAGTTGCAATGCAAATAGCTTCAGGCTCTCGCATCACCTTCTCTGCTTCGCCGTACCAAAGCTCGAAGGCCGCGAATGGGTCCTCAGGAAGTGATTCGGGGGCCAGCGGCACCCAACGTTCATTTGGTTCGGTTCTCATGCGAGCAACTCCAGACGAAGGGAAGGATCAGCGGAAATTGAAAAATCGCAGACGTCATTCTTTTCAAGGTGATGCCAGGCCGCCGCCCCGATCATCGCCGCATTATCGGTACACATGGCCCGGGACGGAAGGAGGCAGCGGATTCCAGCTTCAGCACAGGCAGCCTCAGCCGCTGCTCGCAACGCTGAGTTCGCAGCAACTCCCCCGCCAAGCACCAGGGCTTCAGCGCCGACCTGAGCTGCTGCGCGCATGGCCTTCTTGATCAACACCTCGACAACAGCCGCCTGAAACGATGCCGCCACGTCAGCCACCGACAACTCAGGCTGCTTTTCAACGCTTCGCACCACTGCGGTCTTCAATCCGGAGAAGGAAAAGTCGAAGTTGTCGCCTGGCATCGCTCGGGGCAGACGCAAGGCCTTGGGATCTCCCTCGCCCGCCAGGGCATCGATGACGGGACCACCTGGGTAGCCGAGTCCGAGATAACGAGCCACCTTGTCGTAGGCCTCGCCGGCCGCATCGTCAATGGTCGAACCCAGCAAGCGGTAGCGGCCGGGTGCTTGGACTTCGATGATCATTGTGTGTCCACCTGAGACCAACAAGGTGACGTGAGGAAACCCCACTGGTTCGGCTTCAAGTTGCGCGGCGAAGAGGTGTCCCTCGAGGTGATTGATCCCGATCAACGGAATACCCCAGGCCGCCGAGAGTGCCTTTGCGCCCGAGAGTCCCACCAGGAGCGAACCAATGAGCCCTGGACCTCGAGTAACAGCAACGCCGACAAGATGTGGCTCTGCCATCGAGCGCCCGGCTCGAACGAGTGCTTCGGTGACCACCGGCTCGAGCAGTTCGACATGGGCTCGACCGGCAATCTCGGGCACCACACCTCCAAAGCTTGCATGAAGATCGATTTGCGACGAAACCACCGAACTCAGGACTTCGAGATCTTGGGAGATGACCGCAGCTGCCGTTTCGTCACAACTGGTCTCGATGGCGAGCAGCGCATTCATGGACCAAAGCCTAGGGGCGCTCGAGCGCCCTCAGGATCTCCGCTCGCCGCTCAAGTTCCACTGGTGAATCAAGGTCGCGACACCACATCACCAGCGCATCGACGCCCCCGGGGTAGTACCGGGGTCGCACCCCCACCGGAGCTAGGCCAAAACGCCGATACACCCGTTGGGCTCGCTCATTATCGACGGCCACTTCTAGGGTCAGGTGCTTTGCACCGCGAAGCACCGAAGCCTCAATGCCTTCGAGCAACAGCCAGGTGCCCACACCCTTGCCTTCTGCGCCCTCGACCACGGCGATCGTGTTCACGTGCACGTCCTCATCGACATACATCAGACCGAGATAGCCGAGGAGTTTTTCCTCCTCGGTGGCTTTGGTGTAGCGACGCGACTCGATCAAGGACAGTTCTGTTGCCAGTAAATCTCTTGACCAAGGATCAGGAAATCTCGATGCTTCAATAACTGCAAGCGTGTCGAGATCGGACTCCTCGACCGCCTCGATCGAGAGTCCGTTCATCGACCCCGACCCACCGGAGCCACGGTGAAGTTGGCGACTGCATCGGGGTCGCGGAGATAGAGCGGCACTACCAAAGTCGGGTCCTCGTGTCGCAGGCCGCGCTCCTCAACGATGGCTGCCGCCACCGCCGGTGAGGGGATCGAGAGCGATGCGATGTCTGCGGCCAATGTTCCGAGTACCTCGCCGTAACGGTCCATAGCTCCCCCTAGGACAAGATCGAGCGGTCCTTCAGCTTCACACCATGGACCCACTGCCTCGGGGCGAAGGACCGCTGGTCCGAGCAGACTCCGGCCACCTTTGAAAATCTGCACAAAGACTTCTCCCCGGGCAGCATCGAGTGCACAGAGCACTCGGCCTGCTCCGTCGGCCTTTGGATCTCGTGCCAACACCTCAAGTGAAGTCACCGCTTCAAGACTGGCTCCCGTCGCCGAGGCCAGACTTCTCGCCGTGGCGACACCGACGCGCAAACCCGTGAAGAGTCCCGGACCCCGATCAACCACGATGGCATCCAGGTCAGACAGATCAAGATCCGCTTCTTTCAGCAGGCCAAGTGCTGCGGGGAGCAATGTCTCGGTGTGGAGACGCTCGGTGGTAGTCACCACCTCCCCGAGCGTGACTCCTTCAGAACGCAAGGCCACTGCCCCCGCCGTGGTGGCCGTTTCAAAAGCAAGCAGCTTCATGATGACCAGCCTGCCAGTGCTTCCGCCACCGTCGCAGCACCGAGAGGCCCCGGCTCGAGGTCGATGAGGCGATCATCGTCAGCATCGCCACGAGACAGAGCGATAGATACTCGTCGATCCCCAAGGACCTCGGGTGCGATATCCCCCCATTCCACACAGGCCACTGCGCGATCTTCCACAAGTTCGCCGATCGCTAAATCATCAGCTTCAGCCCCTGAACTCACTCGATAAAGGTCAGCATGGAGAAGTGTCTCGATGCCTCGGGAGGTAACTGTCCGATATGAGGAGACCATGGTGAACGTCGGACTGGTCACTCGGTCTTCAACCCCGAGTCCCTGAGCGATTCCTTGGACAAGTGCGGTCTTACCCGCACCAAGCCCGCCGACAAGGACGAGGACCACGCCCGGTTCAAGCTCTGCGGCCAGAGCCCTCCCAAACGCGCGCGTGTCCTCCACCGAGGTGGTCGTGAAATGCATCATGGCCATGAATCCTTCACTAGTTCTGCAGCGACGGCCAGATCAGAGCGAATCTTCTCCACCACTGCCGATCCGCCTCGAAGTCCATAGGCGGGATGGAACGTGGGGACCACGGTGCCAAACGGTCCTTCAAAACATTGTCCCCGTACCTGAGAGATGGTGATCTGATTTCCCAAGACTGACTTTGCCGCCACTGCTCCGAGGGCCACGATGACCACCGGGGCAAGGGTGCGCAACTGGGGCTCCAGCCATTGGGCACACGTAGCGACTTCCTCCTTGGTCGGTGTCCGATTGCCCGGCGGCCGGCACTTGACCACATTGGTGACATAGAGCCAGTCACGCTCAAGTCCCACCTCTGACAACAATCGCACCAGCAGCTGGCCGGAACGCCCGACAAAGGGAACACCTCGAGCGTCTTCTTCTGCCCCTGGAGCTTCGCCGAGAAGCAGTAGCGGCGATGTGCTCGGTCCAGACGAAAACACCACCTGGGTTCGGGTGGCTGCAAGCTCGCAGTCCTGACAGTTGGAGGACGCACCACGAAGCTCCTCAAGTCTGTTGAGCATCGCTGCCTTACCCAAGAGCTCGGCGAGGCACACGTGGTCCGATCCCACAGAGCACCTCATAGGAGATGGTGCCGAGATGCTCCGCCCACTCCGATGCCGTGATTCGCTCGGTGCCCTGTGCGCCGAGAAGCACCACCTCGTCGCCGACTTCAATCTCGGCCGAACCTGCATCAATCACGATCTGGTCCATGGTCACCTGTCCCGCCAGTGGGAATCGCTGTCCCCTGATCAAGACTTCGTGGCCTGCTCCAAACAGTGAGCGGGGGAAGCCATCGGCGTATCCAATGGGAACCGTGACCACAGTGGCAGGTGCCGGCAGGGCGCGGCGTCGGCCATAGGAGGGTCGCTCCCCTGCTG
>Ga0114959_10001405_pt1 | contig 21056 bp, 15 predicted proteins | sample C_130625_EF_Meta_FD_87317 | JGI IMG/M metagenome (GOLD analysis project Ga0114959, IMG submission 87317) | Freshwater microbial communities from Lake Croche, Canada to study carbon cycling - C_130625_EF_MetaG | ecosystem: Environmental > Aquatic > Freshwater > Lake | place: Lake Croche, Canada... | reverse complement strand
CTTTTATTGGGATATATTCTCTCACTATATACTTGTGCATGGATTTCATACTCTCAATTGGAAATCCGACGACTTCAATGGAGAGCGCAAAGTTTATGGCTATATTCTTCTTCCTAGGAATGTTAAAACATGGACTCGGATATAGTTTTGGGCTCCAAACTTATTATTGTCGACTTTATAAATCTAAAAACGCTATTGTTATACCTCCTACTTTCATGGAACTCGTGGGGGAAGGATTACTTTATGTCATAGTCGGCAAAATCTTGTCACTTTTCATTCGTTCTTGTTTCGTCAACAATAAAGATGACAGCAAGCATATTTTTCTTCCAGCAGCAATAGCCTTTTTGTCTGGTTTCTTGCTTCATGTCAGCTTTGAAATATCTGGTCTCCACAAAAAATTCGTCGACAAGTATTGTTTGTAAATAATTTTTTGTGATGCATGTATAGTATAAATGAGAAGAAGACGGCGACGCATTCCAAATCCAGAGCTACTAAAATTGAAGATTGAATCTGATGAACAGCACTTGAAACTTATGATTTTATCTGCTTTCAAGGACTCGAATATAAACTTTTTTCGCGTCTTTCCACATTTGTTCGCCGATTCAAATTGTCAACTTGTAAAAATTTCAAAAGAGATGCTTCCGATTCGGCTACTATGCACAAACTTCTTTTACAACTTCATGCTTCTACTCATTTTCTCACCCTCGTTGAAATGTCGTCTCTACAACTTCATTTGGATTCAAACACGAAACAAGAAAAAAAAATGATGCTTCGTCCAGGACGGGTAAATTATGATTGAAATATAATAAGTAATCGCCAGAACATGACAAAGAATGCGGTGTACAAGGCAATACTTTTCAACTCTTTTTCCTTTTTAGGAAGAGCATAATAAAGTATGACAAGCAACGGAATTTTGATCGTATTTAAAATACAGTCCATTGAAATTATGACCAAACATAAAAAAATGTTTAACTATAAAATCAACTATAAAATGTAGAAAGATGCAAGGCGAACATATTGACGTCGGAATTTCGACAACATATCTTAACAGTAGTTTTACTAATTACTTAACACCCTAACTTATCTTTTGACGCTCATACATCATCAAACTTTTTGCGCTCGCCTCAACCTACATGCCTTTTGCATTCATGATTTTCTCGAAGTAACACTCATCGATGTTCTCAACACCATGCAGATCGCTTTCGTCGTATTCAAGGGACTTGAGCTCTTCGGATCTCGCGACAGATACTTCGTTGACAATATCGAATAAACTGGTCCAATAGCACACGGCTTTTCGACCGGGGCGAATCCAAGCGTATTCTTTTGCGACGATTATGTGCGATTGAAGCTCAATCAACCAATTTCTTTTGGTCACTTTGTCAGCGCCTTTCACCTCTGCTTCTTTGACTTTGAAGTCGCAGAAGAGAGCAGCGACAGAGTGGAAGACCTGTCGAGCAGCTCGTTCACAATCGACTTTCTCAAATCCGAGTCCAGTACTCACCAGATCACGGTCCGGTTCATATTCATCAAATTGGCACATTCCACGACAGTACGCTTCAATATCCATTGAGAGGAAAACAGGGTGCTGGATGAGGATGACAAACGACGGGATATCGTAGTGCCTGGAGGTTTGTTTCGAAGAACGATAGACAGTCTCCTCAAATCTTGGGTCCACGAAAAGGGCAGCAGTAGCCTCCTTGAATCTCTCTGTCGTTGTATCTTGATCGTGAAGACACCAGAAAAAGTCCGCCATAGAGTCAACTTTAAGACTCGATTTGGTTGAAAGTATGCCATTGCTCGCAAATTTGGTCACCTCGTCCCAGTTAAAAATACCTCGGTCATAAGGTTCGCAACCGCATCTTTCGCTACTCTTTTCTTCTTCTTCATCTTCTTCATCACTTGACTCATGCTCAACTCTCCCTTCTCTAAACTTGATTCTCACATCTGTCGATGGGCAATCGAGACCACGCTTCTTCGACTCCTCGTTTTCTTCAATGAGATTAGCGATCATGGAAAGAATGTCGACGACTTGAAATTGTGACAAGGAAGATATAGACATTCATAAGTCAAAATATTTACAAATGCATCAATTTATCATGTCGCGCTCGATGAAGCGCTCGTTTTCTTACTCATGATGACAACTATAAAAAAATTACATCAGCAAAAAACTATTCTCTGCGACGAGCGCGAACTGTTCACAATTTCTCGCATCCACGTCTACGAACCGATGAATACGAGTGGTCTCGACGAGAAGAAAAAAAGACGTCCTCCAAGACCTACAAAACTCTTGGCAGATATGCCGGAAGGTTGTTGCAGTGACTATCTTTCTTTTCTGAACCAGACAGAAATCGACGAACTTCTAGCTCACTTAACAAGTGGTCTTGATTATGAACACAGTTTTACTGATATGGGTTTTGCTGTCGTGAAATCTCCTCGAAAACAAATCTGGTTCACTCGAGGATTTTCCGAACCTTACTTTTTCAGTAAGGCTCATGTCAATGGACTAAAGCCACATGATCTACCGCCATGTTTTCTGCCAATTTTACAAAAAGTAGAAGAGTTCACTGGTCGTCCTTTCAACGCCCTTCTTGTCAACGTTTACGATGGTGGTAACGACTCTTTATCTGCCCATGCAGATGCTGACCCCTGGTTAGGAGACGATTTCATTGTCCCGTCCTTGACATTGTACGACGAAGGAGCTTCACTTCGTCGAATAGTGTTTTCTGACAAAGAAACGAGATTCTCGCATGTGATGGAAAACGGAAGTCTTCTGATTATGGGCGGAAATTGTCAGAAACTTTTTAAGCACGAAATTCCAAAGGAGAGCCGTGCTGTCGGTATTCGATACAATTTGACCTTTCGATTCGTACATGAGAATCTAATTTCGAAGATGCCGCGTGGAAAAATAGTACCTGTGGAAGAAATAGAAGAGATGATTGTCACTGGGAAAAAAAGAAAAGCGAATGTTTTGCCATAGGACTTTTAGTACCTGTGTGAAGTCAATTATATATTGTCGTTAACTTTTGTCAACCTTATAAATTAAAAAACATGCTTGTCTACGAAAAAGGTAGTGAAATTTTTGTATTCATACATGTCCCGAAAACTGCAGGAAAAACAATACGTGATCAAATAAAGCAAGACAGTGAAAACAGAATTATTGAAGATCATTGGGGAGTCGTCGGACATTTAGATTCTGCCCATATTCCTTATCGTCTTTGTACTCAATACGCTCATGCAAGATTCTTCGCTTATGTACGGAATCCTTATGATCGACTCATCAGTGCATTTTTCTACTTGAATCCAGATTCCACTATACATGATTTCAAACGTTTCGTTGCCCATGATCTTTCTTTGCTCGATTTCAATTCAGAATACTGCACTACTTATATACATTACTATCCCCAATACACTTTCGTTACAGACGAGTACAGTAGCATTCCAGACAACATAAATGTCTATATACTTGAAGATAATCTAGTGCCGCCAACGTACAACTTAAAAGATTACTTTGACGAGGTAGGGTTAGATCAAGTCAATCGCATATACAAAATGGATTTTCTCCTATTCGGATACATACCTTTGCTTACTTTCTACTAAAATTTATTCGTGGCGAATAGAAGGATTGTTTGCCTTTTCGTTTCACAATTTCCTTATCATCTTAATGAAACCCTATCGACATACACTCGTCACAATTTCATCTACTTTATAATATTTTCAAAAAAGATGGATTTTACTGAAATTTCAAAAAAGCAAGGGGAAATTATCGATGAACTTTTTCAGAAATTTCTGAATTCTAGCGATAACTACATGTGTTTGCTTTCATTAGCTGTTGGCTCTGGAAAAACAATCATCACTTTAAAACTGATTCTCCGTTTGTTTGAGTCTGGTTTACTCTTGAGTAATCCAATTGCATTTTTCTTGCCGCTTTCCATTGTAGATCAGTGGATTTCTGAAACAGCAAAAGTGTTCAAAGAGGATAAGGAGAAACCAGAGATTCTTTTTTATCACGGTTCAAAACGATTGGAATCGCTCTCTGCTTTCCTTTCCACTTCCTCCAAACTGAAATTCATTTTTACCACCAAGGAAACTTACGAGTACGACGTTTTTCGCAAGAAAAGCAATCCTTTCGGCAAAATTCGATTTTCTTTCATGGTTGTTGACGAAATTCACCAGGTCAGGAATCCAAAAACGAACACATTTCAGGCTTTACAAACGGTACATGCAAAGTACAAATTAGGATTATCGGCTACTTTAGCCGTTTCCGATGCTTCAAAAGATCTTCAAAATATAGCTGGCTTATTCGGCTTCACGTTAACGCTGAAAAACATTGTTCAGAGTCATATCGTGAGCAGGACGAAAACCGATATGCAGATTCGTGAGATTCCTCGGCAAAAGAACGTGATATTTTGTTCTTTTGATGGAAAAGAACGTGAACTCTACCTGCAATCTCTTGCAGATATGGAACAAAAGTATTTGATCTATCTTCAAACAAGGGAACATTGGAACTTTGTCGTCAGAGATCTTGCAGAAAAGGCATACAAAGTTTCCTTGAGTACTCTTGTGAAAATGAGTAGCTACCCGTACCTCCAATCAGTCAAGGAAGCAGTGGAAAAGCAGCCTGATTTTGCGGAGCAAATCTACCGAGATGCACCTGAATCTGCGAAAATGAAAAAAGTTCTTGAAGTTTGTGCAACCGATCCTAGAAAAATTCTCATTTTTTCTTCATTCTCGACAGTCATAAAAGTCTTGAAAGAAAAGCTGATTTCGAAAGGAAGAGAAGATGTTGACATCATTTGTGGAGAAATGACCCAGAAGAAGAGAGCAGCTGTCCTGAACAAGGTTTCTTCGGGACAAGTGAATATTCTTCTTTTGACGAAAGGTGCCGGTGGGGTAGGCTTGAATTTGGCAGAGTTTACATGCAGCATTATTTATGATCCGTCTTTTCATCCATCAGAGGATGAACAGGCCATTGGAAGGATGGATCGTTTGACTTCAACGGCAGAAAAAATATACATTTCACAGCTGAAAATTCCAGGAACGATCGATATGATGACTTATTCTGTACACGTTCAGAAAGAAGAACAGAGTCGCTTGATTCTCGATGTTGCGAATAAGAAAAAAACGGAAAGTGATTTAGACGAAATGGGAGAATTTTCCGGCACTTACAAAGCGTGCAATTTGTCTTCGTTCATTTTTTTTGACTCGCAATGGACAACCATTTGTTCTACGTTTGATAAGGAAGCGAAGAGGAGAAAAGAAATGAACAAGTTTGCCCTTGAACACTACGAAAAACAGAAGCAAGAGAAGGAAGAAGAAGACGACGACGACGGTGGAAAAAAGGTGAAAAGACCTAAGAAAGGGAAAACCGGGCAGAAAAAACCGAAAAAGATTTCGAGTAAGAGGTCTGAACAAATAGCCTATGAAAATTTGATTGCTATGAAAAGAAAAAAAGATGAAGAAAGGGGTATTAATCCGATCAAAAAGAGGAAACTTGAACTTGCCACCAAGATTACATTGGTTGCAAAAAGGAAAGAAACGAAAGAAGCTCCACCACCATTTTCACTGTCTCTCACCATGAAAAAGTTTGGACTTTGTCGTTAGGAGGCAGCAGAACGAATTGTATGCTTTGTCTGGCTACTGTGAGAATTTGATTTTATGAAAATGATGTATTTGCGTATTTTTGCTTCAAAGGTACAATAAAGTAGCGCGAAGAAGGAATACTAGTATGGAAATAGTATGCTACATAAATCAAAATTTGATTTCTACATTTATACGTCAAGAGAAGATATATATCCTTTAAGTTTAACGGAATATGGGTTTGTCGTGAGGTATCCTTTCCTTCCTTCCACCAATGCTCGATTTCATGCAGCAAGAAGTTGTCGACGAAGTTTGGTCTTTGTTGCCGTATTTCGAAAGCAACTGGTATCAACAGGATCATTCATAATCTGAACGCACACCTTGTCATCAAATTGACGATGATCGGACAGAGTTGTGATGACATGTGCGGGTTTAGTGTTTTAATTATTATGAATACGTCATTATCATTGATTCAAAAAAATGAAAGTTTTTTTTTAATAAAATATCATATTCGTCATTTCTATCTCCCTATACTAACAAACAAATTTCAAATGTCCTTCTACGAAATGATAGCACTATACTACGAAGAATTTTCTGGCACCATCAATCAACTTTTTGACTTTTCTGGAATTATTGAAGCTTTGGAAGTTCTTCTAAATATTCACGATCCGGAAGAGGAAGAACCAGCTACTTCTGAAGTCGTTAATGTTAGTCAATAATCAAATCAATAATCAAATCAATAACCATAAACAATATTATTTATATTTTTTTTATGTCAATGTTCTTGTCAAAGTAAATTCATAAAACAATAACACCTGCCCTCCACTGCTCAATTGAAGCACGCGTCTTGGAATACAGGATTAAATTTCACGAGCGCGCTTTTTTCCAATGACAAGTAAAAGTGGGTCATCGTTTGCTCTCGCAGCTGCAAGAGCGACGAGGCGGCTCATGTTCGGATGATCTGTAGCTTTCGCTGAAAGATAGACATGTACAGATCGAAGTAGCATGGCTCGGATCACGAACCCGACGATACTTTCCTCTGTGTAGCGCATGTACCTCTCGGCCGAGCGGTATGTATCTCTGATCTCACCACTTACATCCAAGACTCCTTTGAACTTTCCCTTGTGGTTCTCCAACTTGCAGATCAGATTTAAGGAAGATTTTAAGATTTCTAACATCTTTTTCAATGTTAGACATGATGGATCGGCAATTTCGACACCTTTCTTGTTTTTCGGGAGAAGCATTTCACCAGTAAGGTCACAGCGAACATTTCGAATGCTCTGTACGTATCGAGGGACAACAAGCGGTCCTTGATTGCTGTCATTCGCAGCATGGACATTTGTCACAATGCGGTCCAGTTGAACCTTCAAATTCTCAAGAAGAACCTGCGGTTGGTCCTTCAAAAGTGGAAGAATGTAGCGTTTCACATACAGCTTGAGCGTAAGCGTCAAAGAGATGTAGCGAAATGCAGAGCTTTCAGCAAATAGGCGAATAAGATCTTCTGGAATCTGCTCGTATGTTTCAAATCCAGTAAGAAGGAACAGAATGCGCATATCCAAAGTCTGCATGTTCGTACGGATATCTTCACTGAGTCCAGTTTGGCGGATATATTCGGCCACTTCTGCTGTATTTGCGGCTTTTAAAGGAGGATTTCTTGCGGTGGCATGAATGATATCAAACAACGAGTCAATGCCGTTTCCAAATCTTTTCATGAACTCAGCTCCATGCTCAAACGCGTCGCGCATTCCTTTCTTTGAAATTTCTTCAATTTTCTTGCAGATAAGGGTATTTATCTCTTTCAAGAGCGCGGGAATGTCCAAAAAATTGACCAATCGCAACATCTCGGTAGCAAGGGGTCCAGATAAAGCATGAATTTCGACCATAAATTGTTTGCGATCAGTTGTCAACAGTTTGATTAAGCGCTCGGCTAAGATGATCATTTCTTGCGAAAAGGGTACTGGAACGGGTTCGAGATCTTCACCGTCTTGTTCTAGACCCATAAGGACATTGCTTTCTTGGATGAATTGGTCGTCGAATGTACCTGTACCTCCACATGAAGCCTTGTAGATGATTCCAGTGAAAGAAGCTTCAACGATTGCCGGTAAATCTTCCATAAGTTCTGCTTAAATGATGCTTGAAATTGTGAGCATCGCATTTATGTATGCAATTTTACAATGTAGTGGTAAAAGATTTCTTAATAGTTTATCATGCTTTTTTGATCATATAAGATTCCATAGTCACAGTCAACTGATATGACGTATCCCTTTATGGTGTCGTTAACAATGTATATGTAGCAGCCGCTTCTCTCCGTAACCCGACTATATATCCATAGCTATATTGCACACCGATAAAACATCCTGAATGCACATTTGCCGCCACATATGCTCTTTGGTTTTATGACATCTCTTATCAAAGCTGAGGAGTTTCATCATCATATTTGACAGCGGGAACAAAATCTTGCATCGAACTTGATAAATTTGCCACAGTATCATGATTGTCTTTTGTGTATGAAAGAATACCACAATGAAATATTTCCATGGGAATTTGTTTTTTATCTTGCCCGAATCGTTTGACTCGACCGACTAATTGTTCACGGGTCGCTTGATTGCTCGGATAAACACCAGTAATGATCATGGTTGCAATTGTCAGAGTATATCCGGTAGAATAGTAAGTCGATCCAATAAAAACTTTCTCGCTTTTTCTCAAACGATCTTCTGGACGAAGATTGACGGAATTTGTTTTATTTATAATTTCACAGCTAATATTTCGTTCTGATAAGGCAGAGGCAAATGTCGATTGCATAACTGTATCTTTCGCAATCAGGAATATTTTTTGCATTGGATCTTCGCTAAGAATTTCTGCCACACGCTGAATAATAGCTTCTCCAATTACTCTATAACAAATTTCCTGAGCTTTGTGAAAATTGACTCTTGAAGCGGTTCCTCCAAAAAAAGAAGTAACAAAAGGTTTATATTCTGCAAGATTAGGGCCTGTGATTTCGATATTTCGCTGAATCATTTTCACCTCAATTCCAAGATCTTCTCTGCGAGAAATGAGCGATGCTACTCCTAACAAATAATTTTTTATATTGATTGGAAAGGTCATTGTTAGCTCCAACATAGGAAGTAGTTTCGTTTCTTTGGCATCTTTGAAAACTGTTCCTGTAAATCCAACAAAATATTGACTGAGCGACGCGATTTCCAGCATGGTAGAAGTTCGCAATGTCAAATCAAAACATTTATGCGCTTCGTCGAGCAAAAAAATAGTATCGCATGATTTTTTCACTAATACCGGAATGTTTCGCAATTGATCATGCTCTACAATGGTGATACAAAATGGATCAATATCTGTTTCACGCAAGATATCTTGTTTAGAAATATTGGTTAAATCGACGATCGGAATTTTAAGAAGCTTTAGTTCTTCAATTACTGTTTCTTTCGCAGATTTCGGAAGTGTGTATACGCAATATAAAGGCATTTTGGTTTGTAGAATCAAGTACCGAAGAAAGGCGGCTATGATCCGAGTTTTTCCAAGTCCAGGGGACATCCAAATGAAATGGCGAAACATGTCATCCATATCCCTTTCGCAAAGTTCTCGCAATGTATCTTCCTGGTGAGGTCTCAAACGAAGATCTAATTTTGCAAGATGATGTTTGTAAGTTTGCCATCCTTCTGAAACGGTCATAAGTTTTGTGCTGACTCGGCGAAGACGGATCAATCCAACAACTCGTTGCCATGCATCGTAGCAAAGAATTTTGAATTTAAACGAAGAGTTCACAGATAGAACTCCTGGCATTTTATTGCAAATTTCAAGAAAGAATTGAAAACAATGTGAGTCTGTCCAATTCACAGAGTAAGTTGAACCGGATCCATCTCTTTTCGCTTTATAAATTTCCAGGGTTTCTTTGAGAGAAGAAGTATACATGATCAACCGATTGATTATTTCCCCATGCAAATGTTGCAACGTTTCTTCTAACCACTCGAAAGCCTTCTCTGTAATTCCTTCATTATATACTGTAAACGGAGTTGTGAGAGGAAGAAGAGCTGGTGCCGGTAAGATTGGCAAAGAGGTTCCTTTTCTGCAGAATTCGAGCCAAGAAAAATCTCGACCATCCATTGTAATTTTAAAATCACCAGGAATTTTTCGAACTCGAGCGTGCACTAATCCAATCATCGGACAATGAATAGCAATTGAAGTCGATGGATTTGAAAGCCATTCATTCATCTTATCAGTAGCAAGCTGTTTCTCTTTATCCGTCAATTGATGCACATCTGTGTTTCGTGAAGGTTTTCTCAAAACGAAAATATCTTCTGTTGGGTTTTTGGGAGAAAGAAAACAAATCACTTCTGTATGTCCAAGCGTGAATCCTTTGGATCCAATGAGCGAGGCGATCCAAGAGGGATCTTTAGAACTTTCTATCAAAATGGTTTTTTCGTATCTTTCAAATAAGGGTCGAAACATTCTTTCCGCTTTTTTCGCTTCCCAAAACTTTTCCTGGGCATTGGTTACGATCGAATCTGGTTCAAAAGGAACTTTGCGACTATTGAGAGATGTTGCATGTGTCCATATCCTTCCAAGTCGTTCGGCTGGAGTCATATTTGCCACTTCTCCACCTACCATAAAATGCATCACTTCCGTATGCGAATGTTGGTCGATTGCATGGGTCATTTTCATGATTGGAGGACGTATCATTCCAATACTTTCAATATTTTGAAAATTATCTTTGCAAATTTGCAGAGTCATTTCTAAATCAGAGGAAAAGGTTCCAAGTTCTTGAAGTAGAATGAAAACTGGATCTTTTGATTTGTTTTCATCTATCAAAGGTTTCGAAACATCGTATCGATATGTAGTCAGAGAGATCAACGCTACGTGCAAATAATGAAACACTTTCTCAAGAAATCGTCGAGATGGTTGAAAAGATACTGCTTTTATCTTATTTTCACGGTAACATAGGGCAGCAGAGAGAAGGCAAGTGATCAATTTTCGATTTTCATATACATCGGTATACAAGGCCACATCTTCCATGAAGATCACGGCAAGGCGTTTAAATGCCATCTCTCCACCGGTAACAAAGGTTTGTAACTCAGGAAGAAACGATCCAGCAGAAAGCATGATTTTCAAGAAAACGGTTTTGACGACTTCAAAAGTATCGATTTTGTTTCCATTATAAACTTGAACTTTCACAGGACGAACTCGAATGCATTTCTGAAGAAGCGATTTCAAAACAGCCAACGATGCCCATGATAAAGACTCCAGGATTTCAGAATGCATATTTTCATCAAAAAATGCTTTTGTCGGTTTTTCGTCAAAATCGATCAATGAATATTGCATGCCGTTGGCAGAAAAGCAATTCGGAGAAGTTGCTTCTTCAGAAACGAAAATTTTGAATTGTGGCTTGGTTTTTGAAATATCGTATATTCTTGGACGACTGACAATAAAATTCGACGCTCGAAACATTAATGTGGAAGTATTTTTCATACGATAAAACATATCATAGACTTCTCGAATATCGATATATTCATCTCGATTCAAGCGTACCTGATCTTCATCCGAAAGTTGTAAAAATTCTCCTGTCAATCGCAAAAATTTCACCCGAAGTCCAGGAACTTTGTCCATATAATAAGTTTCAGAATGATTAGCACCATCATTTATAGATATCCATTCTTTAATTTCTGTTTCGGATTTTCCTTGAAAATAAGGAGAATCTCTTACTTGATTAAAAAAATCCGGATAATTTCTCAAAGCACTTGCATCAGGATGAATCAATATTTCGTTTCGACCTATCACTGATATCATTGTTCCTTTATTCTGTTTTCCGATCCCTTCAAGGTAAGCACCAGATGTGATGCCAGTATGTCGAGCACTGAAAAATTTGTTATCATTACTATTCTCTGAACTGACAGCTTTCTTTGTTTTCAAAGAAGAATCGATTGTAGAAGTTGACGCTCTTTTTTTCGTTGCTTTGTTCATATTATATTTTGATTTATTCATTGAACTATCTGAAATTATGAGCCGAGGAAAAACTTTAAAAACTTTGAACTATCTGAAATTATGAGCCGAGGAAAAACTTTAAAAACTTTAAGGACCGTCACAATTTTTTATCTTGCCAGTAAGATAAAATAACTACAAAAATGCCATCATCTTTGTCGGAGCAGAAAGCAAGAGCAGCCAAATGGGCCGAGGAGCAAGGATATGATGTGAAACACAGACAAGTCAACAAATCGAGAAAAGTGGTTAAATTGGTCAAGACAGGCTCCAAGAAGAAACCAGATGCTGTGAAGAAAACGCTTACATCAAGAACTGAATACGATCTGGACGTTGCAAAACAAAAGGCGGCTGCGGCAAAATGGGCACAGGAAAATGGATATATCGATAAATACGGCAAACCAACAAAGAAAGCGCCGCGACTGACTCATGATCAGGAAATCGCCAGACAGAGAGAAAAAGCACGAGCGTATGCCAGATCGATTGGACTTTTTAAATAAGGAGGGGATTTGACAAAACACGCTGTGAAAACTCTAGTTGACATAATGTGACCAAAAGGTATATATTGCATTTTGTGTTTGGCTAGGTTAAGCAGTATTATGGTGATAGTGTTTGTTTTTTTCCCTGACAACACAATTATATTGTAATAACAAATGTACGAAGCAACCTCACTTCCTGACAGTGATCCATTAAGACGCTTCTCAAATCCCGAAGAAGCACAGAGAAAAGCAAAACTTTATCTCGGTGCAAACACAGTGCTTTACAAATCTCAGCGAAAAACGAAAAAGTACTCGGTACTCGATCGTAGTGGCAAGAAAGTGGATTTTGGACAAATGGGTTATGAAGATTTTACGATAACAAAAAGCCTCAAGAAAAGGGAAAATTACCTCAAACGGTCGGAAAAGATCAAAGGCAATTGGAAACGTCGCCAATTTTCACCAAATAATCTCGCCCGCAACATTCTTTGGTAAAGGGACCGAAGTGCTGACAACGACTACTGCATTCATAAGACACGATTTATGAATATATATTTGCCTGCATTATGTATAGAATAACTTATTCTAAAAAACATGAGTCACGGTCACGAAAAAGCAGAAAATCAAAAAGAAAATCCACAAATTGATGTAGTTCTACTCTTCTTAGCTCATGACGGTATCAATAACATTGATATTTGGAAAAGGTGGTTTCAAGAAGATTCGTCGGTCGACTGTCTCATTTACATGCCACGCCCGTCGGACGACATTTTCATCAAACAGCATCTCGCTTCGAGAGAAATACTTGCCATGCCAACAAAATGGGGCCATAAATCTCTCGTGCTTGTATTTCAAGCCATGTTACGGGAAAGTCTTGTCAAGTTTGCGAACGCGACAACGTTCTATCTTGTCTCCGGGACGCATATTCCCATTTGTTCCGCCTCTAAGATAGAAAGGGGTAAAACCATCATTACCTATGCAGTCACGAAGGAGCTCTTGTTCCGAAAAGGAAAATTTGAAATTTCCGAGAATTATGCCGCTTCACCGATCGACATTCCTACAAAGTTGCGTGTCAGACCTCAATTTCACGAACAATGGGTCGCCTTAAAAAGACCACATGCCACATGTATATCAGAATTCGATTTCACCCAATTTGATCCAATTGATATCGAGGTGCAATCTCAAGAAGACATCAATCCAAAACCAGCACCAGATGAATATTACATCCTTCTCGCCTTACGTTTAAGCGGTATCAAGAAACAAAAGTCAGAGATTGTTTCTGAAGCCACTTGTGCATCCATTTTCCGACGTGAAGAAGATGTTTCGCCATACACATTCCTTAGCTTACATGACAAAGAATGTGATATGAATTACATTGATGAAAGTGGAAAGCCATGTATCACTTCCAAATTCAGTCTTCAGGCCTATATCGATGCGATGCATAAGTGGAGACCAAAAGTTGCCTTCCTGCGTAAATGTGCATCGATTGATTTTGAAGACAGGAATCCATGGAATCGATCAACTGCGCCGATGAAGTCACAAAAATCGCCAAAGTCCAGAAAAAAAGAACCACCTCAAATGTCACGCATCCTGGTCTAGCATTACTGCAACTCTGACTCATAATAGGACTTGTCTACATCAACAGGAGTGTTTGTAACTTTGAAAACGTAATAACTATCTTTCTTGGTTGGACCATATTCATTTAGACTCACATGTCCATTGACATACTCTGTATTTCCCCTTTTTGTCAGGGGAGCGTTCTTGACACGTGCATGTGTCGGATCCCAGTCACAATTGGTCCTATTAAGATGTAGGGTGTAGCCTTTCTTCTCATGCTTCTCGAAAAATGCACGTCTAATAAACGCGTGGAATGCTTTGTCAGATGATGTGTTACGAGATACCGTTTCTCTTTTCTTCTTTTCTTCTTCCAAGTCTCTAGTCAGAGTTGGTACTACTTTAGATTTTTTATTTTTTGCGGTTTTTGCAGAGGTCTTCTTGGACGATTTGTAGCGGAAGATATAATGCGGAATCATATAATATACGTTTGAAATAATTGTGGCCGCGACAAGTAACAGAATCTATCAACAGAATGCATGATATACACGTCGGCAAGATTAAAAATCATTTTTTCATAAAATCTGCGCAACGGGATTCTTCGTAGCGAGCTTTTCGACGATTTTGTGATAAAAAAATTCACGAGTATCTATCAAATTTAAAAAAATATCGACGCCGAATGAGGGGCTCGAACCCTCGACCACTAGCTTAAAAGGCTAGCGCTCTACCGACTGAGCTAACTCAGCTTCATGTTCTATTCCATAGTAGATTAAATATATAAAGTTATAATGTAGTTTTAGGTCAGTGATTTGCACAACAGCAGGCTCATATCGAAACCCGTAATAAAATCCAATGTTAATATTTAATATACAAATTTTCAGAATGTCTTTAAAGAAACAGAAGGGGACAGGAAAGAGGAATATAAACGATCAGAACGGTGGGTTTGGCATAAAATTTGAATTTCCCAAGCATTCTACCGTTGTAAGTCAGGTAATAGGGGAATATCAGGTAATGGTACAAATTTCCCAAATTGGAATCCCAGATCTTTTTACCCAGTTCATGATCGACCCTTTATCGCCGTTTTATACATATGGAATGGCAAAGGGCGGATACCATTTGTTTCTGCATGCATTCAATACTCATCCGACATTTCCGATAGATTTCCTTCGCCTTGTCAATTCGAATAAAGAAGTTGACGAAGAGCAAAGTCTGTTCGAAGTCGCTTCTCTCTATGGCGAGTTCAGTACTTCGTCGACCAAAACGCTTGTTCTCAAACTCACTGGACAATTCACATTTTGGTTTCGTTTTAGTCTAGACGATATTTACAAGAACGATTTCGAGAAAGAAGAAGAATTTTTCGAGTTTTTCAACAAAATAGTAGTTGTACGACATCGTGCAAGTGGAAAGTATCAACGCGTCTCCGCCAACGATTTGTACCTTTCCAACGACTATTTCCAAATTGACAAATCTTTTCAAAATGGATTGGCCGTTTTCATGGATGTTGACAAAAACGAAAGTTTAGCACTGCCCTGGGATGTTTTGCAAGTAAACGTCTTTGCAGTCGGTTGTCTTTCACCGTTGAAAACTCTTTTGATTTCAAACAATCGTTCCTATGACAAACCAGATGACAAAATAGAATTCTTGAACAAGAATCCTTATAAAGCTACTTTTTCCGATTTATACTCCTATTTGCATTACAGGACCGTCGCGACAAGATGGGAAGATGGATTTAAATCTAGGCTAACGTCACTTACTTCTCACGTCGACTATGCTGATTCTGATTTCTTAATGCCTCTTTCAAAGTTTTGTAAGGGTCGCCTTGGCACGTTTCGCAGTATGATGGTGCATATCAAGCTCCCAATCCAGTACTCAGTCGAAATCATCGATTCGAAAACGCAGAAAATTCTCTATGGGATCAATGTCCCTGAATTTAAAACGCTAAAGGATATTGAATCCGATTTGGCAATAAAATTTCTTCATCAAATCGTGGCAGGACAAGTCGTGGATCTACCTTTGCACTACAGAGTCGAACCCATACTTCATTATGGGACGGATTGCCAATGCCTTTTGACAAACGAAACATCGATACTATTGGGTACAATCAAATTCTTGGGTACTACGAAATTCTAAAGCATATTTTCTCACAGATAACATAAAAAATCAACATGCACAATCTACTTAAATGTCAAAAAGATTTTATAGAATGTAACATGAAAAGAATGTCAGAGGGCAAGAAAGGGCATGTAGCCGTTCTTAGTGCTGGAATCGGGAAGACAGCGACAGGAACCATTCTGGCGTCGAACTATTTATTGGCCGGACATAAAGTACTGATCGTCGCACCCAGACGTGTTTGCAGCATTTGGGAGAATGAATTGCGACTCGTGGAAGATAGAGTTGCAAATCAATCCAATGCAAAAGTGATGCCACATGAAGAATTGAAACAACTTCTGGAACGAAAAGGTGTCACAGCTGCCGTTACTGAATTTCAAAAAAAGCTGGTGATCATCGATGAAGCTCATCTTTTCATTGACGAATACTTTCACGACGCCGATGAAAAGATGGGAGGTAATGTGGAATCACCTTTCTCCCAACTAACCCAATCCCAAAAGTTTTTGCTGACCTTTGCAGAGAACTCTTTGATGACAATTTTGTTCTTGTCGGTTCCTATCGTCCGATCAGTTCTGGATTTACGCTGGATGTACCACATGGCAAATGGCTATGACGGGCCTCATAACAGTGATAAACACATTGGACGCACAGATACACAATGTTTGTTTCCAATCCATGCATCCAATTTCTTGGAGAAGTTCACGAAAATCAATGGGTGGAAGAAATTCATTCATAAAGTCTCCACTTTTCTGGATTCGGACAATGTTGACCTGCTTAAAAAATTGATCAAAAGTGCAGCCTTGATTGATATCAGTGCCTTTTTGATTGCATTGTTAGCTTGGTTCAGAAACAAAAAAGATGTTCAACGTAGTGCAGTACGAATCAATGCCAAAATTCAAGAAGTGAAAAATGCGTACTCGTTTCTTCGAGAAATCAATCGGTACATTTTTGCCGCAAAGACTGTCAATACCGTCGTGGCAAGTTCTGCTTCCGCCGCGACATTTTCGTTGACCGGTACCATTGCAGCCTTTTTGGCAAATCCAGCAACATTGCTCATGATTCTTGTTTGTGCTCTCTCTTTCGCTTGGTCGCAGGCTACAAAGTACTTGCACAGCGGTCAAATACCTGGTGACAAGGATATCTTTCTCACACGTACGTTGCTTTACGACGATTTTGCCAATGTTTTAAAATCTGCTTTCTTTTTCGGATCCATTGATGAACATGAAAAGGAGGTAGCAGGATTTCCTCTTTCTTCCCGAACAATAACAAAGTGTGTCGATTATTCTACCGAACAGCGACTTCTTGCGATGAGGTTCCATTTTGAAAGTTTAGAGGAAGAAGATATGAAATTACTGAAAATCAAAGCTGCACACATAAATTCCTATGTCAGTGACGAGAACCGGCTTTTCTATGGTTTAAAAGTAGGAAATGTAGCCGACAAAGAATCAAAGTATCCCCAGAAATTTCATGAAATTGAGAAAGTCATATTTATGGACAAGGATGTCAGAAGATGCGCCTTCTACACGCGTTTTGGCGATACGTTGCTCCTTTTCAACAAATACTTGTACGAAACGTTGGCGGCACGTCATGGTGAATCCGTCTCGCCATCCAATCATGATTATCTTTATGACGAAATTGACAAAGATGATACGAGTATACATGCGACTTTTCAACGTGACAAGTTGTCTTCACACAGAGATCCAACCATCGATTCGTTTGTCATTGTTGAATTTGAAACGACTGTGGCTTTCAATGATTATACAAAAATATGGCAAATGTTTACGAAACAAAGCAATCTATTCGAAGGGTTCGATGTACCCAGAAAAGACTTTTTCAAATCAGGACTTTTTGAAAAGCAGGGTCGACGCCACATTCTAACGATTCAAATTCTCCAGACATGGTTATCTCCATCGTGGCTCAACTATTTATGTGACCATGTATTTCCAAATATATCTCGTCAGGAAATCGAAACACAGCTTTATCAAGGAATCCAACGATGGATCATTCACGCCAAAAATAAAAAATACAACATTTATCTCCTAGGTAATGTTCAGTATTTTGACCGTATCTTGGACGAATTCAACGACGAAAAGCTCGAGTATGAAGGGTTTCTACTGCTTCACTCAAGATGGAAAGGCGGTATATCTGTAAAGCGGGTCCAACAGTTTCATGTTTTAGATGTCATTCCTTTGTATGCAGACAAACAGCAAATATTCGGATTAGTCGCGAGAAATCAGTCCCATCCTCGACGTTGCAACGAAAAAGAGATTGTCGATGAATCTAAGTTGAAAGTGACGATCTACAATTGGACTTGTAACGACAACGTCTGCACATCTTGCCTGAATGGTCGAATATTCAGCAGTGTGATGACAGAATCTAGTATTATGTCAAGATCCGTAGCACAAGCCGTTTCTGGAACACTTGCGACGTTCTCGGACATTGGGGAATCCATAAAACAGTTCAATTTGACAGAGGCTGGTGTGAAGGCGATCGATGTTGCAAAACCCGCTGCCAACTATTTAAAAGGACAAGCATTGGTCGATTGCCAAACTCCGGCGTCTATTGAAACGCTCCTTTCTACTACACATGAGGGTATAGATAAAATGTTAGAAATGTTAGCTACTAAGGGTACAACCATTGATTCTTGCAAAGTGGATTGTGTCATTAGTTCTACACATAAATCCTTTCGGACCCCAAAACGATTCAGTAACGATCTCTCAAAAGCAACATTGGCACAATTATGCACTGCAAAACTATCTAAGCGCGGTGGCTACTACAGGCGACGTCGATGACCACGTGATTATAAATTACATCGAAGTGCCCTATTGGTCGTCGCATGATATATGGTTTGATCATGAAACGCAAACGAATAATCTTTTTCATATCTCATCAAATTACTCTCCTTTAGTTCTCTTCGGTATCCACTATACTCACGAAACAAGTGTTGTCCAGTATCGTCGAAAATGGTCGACGAACCAGCGTGATAATACTTGAAATGATGAAGATCAGAAGAAATTAGAGATGCCAAAAGTGCAGGACCAGTAGGGTCCAATGGACCTTTGCCGTGATAATTGCATTTGACATTCTCTAAGATTTGAAGAATTGCAGATTTCAAAACTGTATTTCCTTTTCTAGCGACTATAAATGCATTGTAGATTCCCCGACCGTTGTAAAATGCATTGGGATCGTCTTTTACAAACACTTCAGAGATGACAAAAGGAGTCAAGGTGACTCCGTTGACAGGTTCGAGTTTACAGTCCATGTAGACACCACCGAATCGGTAGAGAACATAGTAGCGCCATAAATCGGATTTATACGCCATAGGAAGCAATGTGTCAAATGCAAGTAAAAGATCGCGTCCAAACTCCACGTCGTCTTCCAGCAAGGAGCGAGCTGTTTGCAAATCGTACAAGTAGAAAAGGAAATTATAATTCGATCTTCGCAAAGCATCTACGTTTTCGCGCATCTTCGTTGGAAGCTTCTCGTCATGCCAGAAAAGGAAAACCTGTTTTGGAATCATAGGTGATTTTTCACGAACTGTTTTAGGAAGCGGGGAAAGCAGAAATTGGTGGTAAATGGTCATCACGACCATTGCTATGAGAAGAAAATGAGAAACACGTTTTCTAAAGGACATTTAGATGGCTTTTCAAATTATGATGTCTGGCCTGTATGAATCCTCTTCATTTATTTATTGACTCCAATACGTCGAAATTCTACTACTAATGGATATTTTCTAAATTTTTCTCTCAAGGGCTCTATAAACGAAAGGTCATCCTTTGTCATTGTATAGGACAGATGAAGAAATTTCAACGTGGGAACATTGCGCTTGATGATGGTAATATGGCTGTCCAATGCCTCGCTTATTTTACCGTACAAGTATAGAAACACGAGTTTTGGAAGTAATGCCAAGAAGGTGAATCGATGATCGAGTTCTTGAGGGACAAAACGAATATGTCCTGGTGAAACACTGTCCGTGCCGTCGTAGATAGCAAGATGCACTAGATTTTTCATTTTTGTCAATTCAATCAAAGAAACACAACCACGAGAGTACACTGAAAGTTTTGTCATTAACGATTTGTTACTTATAGTTTTTAACACACCATCTAAATGGAAAGAAGTCGTCATGATTTCAAGCGAAGTCAGATTGGGAAGGGAGGCAATCAACTTGTGAAGAATGCAGGTCTCATACAAATTATAAATGTCGGCACTGATTGGGACTCCACGAAAAACAACCAATTCACGGACATGACAAAGTCGAGGGATATACCTATTCAAATCGAGGTATCGCTGTAACTCTTTGACGCTTTGAACATCAATGATTAGTTTTGAACAAGGGAGGTGCCATGTGACAATATTGATGATTTCGGTAAGGTCGTCGCATATGTACATTTCTTTTAACCATTTCTGATAAAAAGAGTTATCGATTGTAGTGACAAAAGCTTTGCAGCAGACGCGAAGATGTTCAAGGTTGTCAAATGTAAGGTACGTGCATATTTGAACGAGGTTGTCGTAAAACAGTAGAAGGAGTGGAACATTTGAAGAGATTATTGACATTGTATGATATTACTTTCACGATGATGGTAGTAGCCTTGGCTGAAAAATGTCTTCAAAGCGAAAATACATAATCCCGAATATTCTCCGTCCACTATCATTTTTTGGAGTTATGACATAATTGTTAATGCCTATTAAAGCAATATGCATTTATATGACGTCACCATAGTATATTCACGTATATTCACTGCTCTCTTGGAGTTAAGATAATTTCATGAACAAGCTGTCTGCAGTAGTATATAAAAACTGCACAGAGACATATTTTTATCCAATGAAAGAGAAAGGAAACAATAAAGGACGAATTGAAAATAAATTCTTTCTTTTATATTAAACTTTCAAACTTGTCTGATTCATCATAAAAAAACAAATCGATGTCAAAGAGCAAAAAGAAAAGTTTCGAAAAGAAGGGTAGTACAACATCCAAGAGGAAAGCAGTGAAGGCAAAACAAGGCTTGGAAACGGTTGAAACATACAAAGAAAAAGTTGTTGAGAGTATATTCAATCAATTTGTAACATTCGTCTCTTCCAGTCAAGATAGAAAGCATTTGGAATTCTATGCTCCAAAAACTGTAACTCTGAACGATGAAGATTTAAAAGTATCGAAAGGAGACAGAGTATTCACTGTATATGTAGCTAAAATCAGATCTAATGGGTCATTCATTGCAAATATGCTCAATTTCGATTCCATGTCTATAAATTTAGAGTTCTTACAGAGACAGGGAATTCGAACGATGGTTTTTACCCGCATTATTGAGTACATGAGGAGTCACGTTTCACTAAAAGAAAAGTTTCCGTTTATCCGCATTT
>Ga0114959_10001403_pt1 | contig 21060 bp, 26 predicted proteins | sample C_130625_EF_Meta_FD_87317 | JGI IMG/M metagenome (GOLD analysis project Ga0114959, IMG submission 87317) | Freshwater microbial communities from Lake Croche, Canada to study carbon cycling - C_130625_EF_MetaG | ecosystem: Environmental > Aquatic > Freshwater > Lake | place: Lake Croche, Canada... | reverse complement strand
GTCAAGCTGCAAATGATGCATTTCGTCAATGGCAGCCATTAACACTTCAAGGTGCTGGTTTATTTCACATGGCAATGGGTGCTGTATTAGGTATTACTGCATTTGGTCGTACACAAGAAAAAATTGCTGGAGCTGCTAATGCACCTGCACCAGCTATAGCTGCACCTACTACAACCATTGTAGCAGCACCTGTAGATTCTCAACCACAAGTTACAACTGGTTTTTCAGGTAAATTAGCACCTCCAGCTGCAGCTCAACCTCCAATCTAAGGAATTTTATGAAACAAGTAATTTTAGCTATTGTGTTTATGTTTACAACTACATTTACATTAGCAGAAGCGCCACAAACTAAAAAAGTATGTCATGATGAAACACGTAATGGCAAACAAGTACAAGTGTGCAAAACAATCAAAGTTCATAAAAAATTAGAAGGTACAGAAGTACCAGTCAAAAAATAATTTTTTAGCTAGACTCATCCAGTCTGGCTTGCCAGACTGATCTTCCAAACTATTCAAGGAAATTTATGGCAAGTGGTAAAAGAGCAAGACGCGATGAAGTAGTCGTTCCACTGAAACGAAGAAACAGTAACCCAGTTGAATTTGGTTTTCAAGAAATAAAACCACTTAACTTTATACAAGCAGAATATTTACGTGCTATTCAATCAAATCAAATTATATTTGGTGTTGGTAGTGCAGGCACTGGTAAAACTTATATAGCCGCAACTTATGCAGCAGGTGAATTGTTTCATAGACGAGTCAAAAAAATTATCTTAACCAGACCAAATGTAGAAACTGGTCGCGGATTAGGTTTCTTGCCAGGTACTCTAGAAGAAAAATATGCTCCTTATTTAGATCCTTTTGACAGTGTATTTTCACGCAGCCTTGGAAAAGGTTTTTATGAATACGCTATTAAATCAGGAGATATTGAACCTAAACCATTAGGTTTTATGCGTGGAGCAACTTTTGAAGATTGTATTGTTTTATTAGACGAAGCTCAAAATGCTACAAAAGATGAAATGAAAATGTTATTATCACGCATTGGTAAAAATTGCAAAATGATTGTCAGCGGTGACGTAGATCAAAGCGATATACCAGACAGCGGATTATCGGACGCTATCAATAGACTGCAATTTATTCAAGACATTGAAATTGTAAGATTTATGGACAGTGATATTGTACGCAGTAGAATGTGTAAAGAAATTATTATGGCTTATAGGAATTAAATATGTCAGAAACATATAAACCTACAGAAGGTATGGCTAGTGCAGCTAAACGTGCATTACAATGGCATGCAGAAGGAAAACCAGGCGGAACTATGGTAGGATTAGCACGAGCTAATCAATTAAAAGATCGTAGTGAATTATCTGGTTCAACTGTATTAAGAATGTTTTCATTTTTTAGCAGACACGAAGTTGATAAACGAGCCACTGGTTTTAACAGTGGTGAAGAAGGATTTCCAAGTAAAGGTAGAGTAGCTTGGGATCTTTGGGGTGGAGATGGTGGATTTAGTTGGAGTCGCGAAAAACGTGATCATATTATGAATACTCGTAGCGATGCAAAAACACTAGAATTTGCAGCTACATTTTTATCAAGTTCAGACGGCTAAAAGAAAAGCCCCTATAGATTGCTCTATAGGGGCTTTTTTATTTTTATAGTATTATTCTATTGCAGGAGCTTCAGTTTCAGGCAATTGAGTTTTTGCTTGTAATTGTAGTTTTTGCGTTAATGGATTAGCCACTTTAGCGGGTAATTCTTGTATTGCAGCCAATATCATATTAGCTTCGTCCATTGTTAATTCAAAATTTAATTTTATTTCTTGTGTCATATATCACCTAATTGGGCAAGCGCCCGTTGAACATTCTTCTCCCAAAATTTCATCAAAACTATTAGCATTGTCTAATGATACAGGTTTTAATTGTTGGGAATACGTTGTATACATATCTTCAGTTACTACTTCTTGTGGAAGATATAGATAGCCTAAATCTTTAGCTGTTTTAGTAGGATCAGTTCTGTAAATAAAACTAACACCAACATAACAATCCCAGTTTAACAACAACCAATCAATAATTGCTAGAACTTCAGTTGGGTCATAACTGATTGTTACACTAGTATTTTGTTGATTCCATGAAGTTTGAATCAGTTTATAACGCTCTAATTGCGTAACTGCAGATTCTAAGTTTACTTCTTTTCCATCTACTTTGTCAAAAGGAATGTCATCCCAAGCAACTGGAAATGTAATCAAAACACCACTATCATCAGTAGGATGATTAATTACATTATAGTTTGCATTACGCAATACTTCAACAATAGGATCATATTTACTAAATTGAACATTGTTGAAAATATACTTACCTAATGGTTTATGTACACCTTCAGGAGTATCCATAATCTTGGATAGAGTTCCACTAGGTTTAATACAAGTTACATTTTTAGGTGCTGGTAATCCTAGTTCGTATGCCATACCCACAGCTGCAGCAGTTGCTGTACGCTTCAAGTATTCATAATCATAGCTACCCATGTCAGGACGTTTAGCAATACCAGTTAATCCTACTCCGCATAAGCGTAAAAAGTAGTTATTTAAATGCCATGATTCTTGTAAGATACCGTCTAGTAAATTTACACACGTTTGTCTGTAATTGGCGCGTGCTGCCAATCTAATGGCAGCGTGTAATCCTGCTGTATCTCCTTTGAACTTACCAATATCTGTTTCGGTTAAATTACAAAAACTTTTATTGCCCAATAAGATTTCTACACAAGGATTTGCACCTTTAAACCAAGGAGCTCTACGTAATGCTTCTACTTCATTAATAAAACCAGGCTCACTACCGCCTGCTTCCAACATCATGTTAAAGATTCTTTCTAGATCGGTACGTAAAGGCTTTTCTTTAAATACAAGTGAGTTATTAGATTGAGTTCTGTGTTGATTATTATGTAACCACCAGTCTTTTTTCGCAACGGCAAATTCTTCCCACTCAGGTTGCCCGTAGTCAAATAAAGCAATCTCTGCACTTCGTCTACTACTGAGGATAGTGCCCAAGTGATTAACGATATCCAGAATATCCATTCTAGTAAGTAAAGAGTCGGCTCTACCATTGAGAATATTGGCAATGGCAACATAGGCTGTAGAAATTGCACTATCTCCACTTGAAATCCAGCCATAACCTTTTAACCTTTCACCAGCGGGTCTAAGCTGGCTAAAATCAAGTACCAAAGTATTAGCAGCGTACTTACCAGCAAGCAATTTCCCAATAGATTTGGCCCAAGCTTCTGCACTATCTCCAACTTGAATAGTCCAAGTTTTTGTTTTAGCATCCCAAATTTCTTTATTTGTTTCACATCCGCCTTTAGCAGTTCTTGTACTACGTACTACTTTAATTTCTTTAATAGGTTGAGCAAAACCATTTAATGTACCAACAATTGGTTTAAATCCTACTCCACAACCTTGTAACAATAACCATAAAACATCTACTACATCATAGATAGTTTCTACTTGTGTAAAACTACAATTAAATTGTGATGCTTCACGTGTTTTTGCTACTTGCGTACCACCTAACCACAGTGTACGACCACTCATTGCTACTTTACGATCTAGCATTAATTGTTCTAGATCGTAAAGTTCTGCATATTCTTCATCAGTTAAATCTCTGTCAACTGCTCGCTGCCACAGCCATTCTTGGTGGTCTATAACACGGGCAACTGTTTCTTGCCATGTTTCAAATTCTTTGCCGTCATCTGATGTTGGACGGTTATAAGTTCTACGCGTAATTACTTGCGCTCGTGTCGATGGTTGCATATTTCCCTTTATGTTCCTGTACTGCCGAACCCGCCAGTACCTCGTTGTGTATCATTCCAAACGTCTCTAAATCCTACTAGTTGAACAGGTTGAATTACTAATTGAGCAATTCTTTCTTTTCGTTGAATTTTAATTGTTTGGTCTGTTGTATTTTTTAACAATACTTTGATTGTTCCGCGATAATCCGTGTCAATCACGCCTACGCTATGAGGGATAACAATTCCCTTTTTTCCCTGACTTGATCTGTTATACACAAAGCCTGCAAAGCTATGTGGAATTTTGATGGCTATACCAGTATCAATTAATTTTTGTTTGTTTGATTCAATTTCAACAAAATCAAGTTCTTCATCTTCAAACCATGCAAATAAATCAGCACCTGCATCTGTTGGGTGTGCCCGTTGTGGCAGAGTAGCACCTGGACTTACTAAGCAGTCTAAGTTATAACTCATGCAAAAACTACCACTAGCGTTTATACAAGTTGTTCCTGTCATAAATGATGTCATTTTAAATATAATTCCAATAAGTTGTCTATTTGTTTGCAATTTTCTAGACCAATAGCATCTTCCGAAAAAGTAACTAAGTCCATTAATTTATAGTTGAGTTCAAGTTGATCTTTACATTGATTAAGTGCTTCTATGTACTTATATCTGCCACTAATAGGGATGCTTGCAATAATGTCATAGGTACTGCCATAGTCGTTAACCAAACCAATTGCTCGTTTAGGCCCAATACCAGGAACACCAGCCACGTTATCCCCACTATCCCCAGTAAGACATTTAATACTAATATAATCTTCTTGTTCAAAGTCGTAGTGTGTTCGCCAATTTTCAATTGTCGTCTCTTTCCTCGTAACATAACTAAATCTAGATACTCCAGGTTGTACTAATAAATCCCAATCTTTGTCACTTGATACCAACCAAATATCATCAATGGGCAATTTTGATTTTTTACCTACAATATAGGCTGCTATATCGTCTGCTTCAACACCTTGAAACTTAATAACAGGAAACTCTGTATTTTCCTGAATATGTTCTAGTGTTTTGGTAAAGTCTTCAAAAAATAATTCAAAAGCTGCTTTTTCAGCATCTGTTTGTTCAGCAAATTTATCTTTTCTGTTTTGTTTATATTCAGGATAAATAGCTTTACGATAGCTGCTACTACCTTGATCACCTGCTATAATAACGTGTGATGCTTTATAAGATTTTTGTAAACTTAAAACGGTACGTAGGTAGTCTTCAGCAAAATCTGTAGCTCCTGTATGTTTATAGCGAAAAGCTAAATTTAATGAGTCTACAATTAATAATGTGTTTTGTTGTTCAGTTAGTTTTTCGAATGTTTTTGACATAGTATTTTCTTTGTTAATTAATTATTTTAACACGTTTAACCAACTGTGTCAAGTTACAAATTCAGGTTTCTCATTTACCAACCAATCTTCTAGTAGTGAAACAAAAAACTCAAATCCATCACATTGAATAAACATATATCTAAAAGTTTCGGTTGGCATTTCTTCAAATGCTACAAATACCTTAGATCTGTCAAACTTAAATATTAAAAGCGGTGATTTATTTACTTGATGGCCTTGTCTAACTGATTGTTTCCAAAATTCTAATAATTGAGGATTCTTACCAGTTAATATTTGACTTGTCAAGTGGTCTTCGGCATAACCTTTTACTTCCACCGCAAAAAGATTAGTTTTACCAGGTACGTACAAATCTGCCTTTAGCCCATGTTTAGGGTCAAGAGCTCCTGATCCAGGAACTCTTTCCCAAGCTAAGCCAGTATGCTTTTTTAATAAATCGCGTACTACAGTTTCTGTTCTTGCACCTTTAGCTCTGCTATCAACCATTACTCAGTTACTGGAGTTTCTGGAACAGGTTCAGTTGCTACTACTTTAGCTTTTGGTAATTTTGCAACTGCAACTGGTGTTTCTTCAACTGCGGCTTCAACACCACGAATTTCAATTGTGCAATTTTGATCAACTCTAACCACAATCTTGCCCGTACCTATTACAGTAACACTATTACGTTCATGATCATTAAACTCACTGCCAACTGACAATGGAGTTGTTTGTCCATTTTTAATAATGGTAGCTGTTACGTCACCAATAATTTCTTCTACAATCATATCATACCTCTATTTGTGATATATTATTACGTTTTATAACATTAACTTTTTCTAGTAATGGATGTGTAAATCCGTGCGATACTAAAAATGTGTTTAAATGTTCTTCTTTTAGCAACACTTCTACTAATTTTTCTTTTCCATCAGTATCTAATGTTTCTACAGTTTCATCTAAAATCAAGAGGTTGATTCTTGAACTAGACAAAGTTTGCATAAGTTTTCTAATAGCTAACAATGTAGCCACATTAACTCTAGCCTTCTCACCGCCACTTAAGGCTAGTATTTCAATATCTTTACCATTATCTGTGATTATAACATTAAGTTTATCACTAGCAGAGATTTTGAATCCAATTTGAAATCTACCATCACTTAGATCAACTAAATACTTGTTGGTAATTTCTTCTAAATCTTTTACTAAACATTCTATTTTATAAGCTACTAAACCAGTTGTTGAGAATGTTTTAGTTAAAACATTTATAACACTCATGCGCTCTGATAAGTTGTGTAAATCATTACTATACACATCTAATTCAGCTTGCATTTCTCCTAGTTGTTTGTTTAATAATTCTACTTTAGTATTATGGGTATTTGCTTCTTTGTTTAATTGTTCGGCTTCTTGAATTCGTTTCTTTAAACTAGTAATGTTTAACTCTAAAGTTCGTAATTCGCCATCAATTATTTGTTTATCTAATAATTGATCTGGTAATTCAGTATTGATAAGTGCATGATATTTTTCCCAATCTTCTTGAGATTTTTGTGCTTGTTGCCATGCTGTTTTCTGAGTTTTAATTACACTAATTTTTTGAGCATATTCAATAATAGAACCAGCAGCTGTATTAGCTTCTTCTATTTTTTCATTAATTAATTCAGTAACTTTTTGTTCGTCAATATCTGATAAACAAGTAGGGCAAGTACCGTGCAATGATCTCATCTTTTTAATAAAATTTTGAGCATCTAAAACAGTTTTGTCTAATTTACTAGTTTGTGCTTGATATTCCTCAATACCTTCTTCAGGTTGTTTGGGTACTGGGACTAAAGTTATTGTTGATTGCAACTTTTTATAAGTATTATTTTGCTCAATCTTTTTATTGGTTGCGTCCAATGTATTTAGTTTTTCTTGTAGTTTACTAATTAAATTTACAGTACTTTGATCTAGTTCTGGTACAGTATAAGTTGGTTTAGTAGTTAAATCTGCTTTTTCATATTTATCTAACCAACTATTAACTGTAGTAACTTTAGATTGTGCACTTGCAATTTCTTTAGCTAACTGTGTACTGACTTCTTTAAATATTTCCGCTGCACGAGTATATTTGCCTAAATTCAAAATTTCAATTAAAAACTTTTTTCTAGCAGTATCAGGTGCTGTTAAAAACTCTAAACTACTAGCATTTGATTGATACACTATTTGACTAAAACTTTTGTGATCAAATCCCAAAATATCTTCAATAATTTTGTATGTAGCAGTTGCAGTATGTGCACTAATATCTACGTTATTTTTATACAACTTAACTTGTTGTGTTGTACCACGTTGACTTTTAATTGTATAATCTACATCATCTCTATTAAAGTCTAGTTCAATTGTATAAGTTTTATCTTTTACATATCTATTAAGAATATCGGCTTTTTTAATGCCTTTACTGTTCTTATTAAATAAAACTTCTTCTAAGATTAGTGCAATTGAACTTTTTCCGTGACCATTTCTACCTACCAATTGTGTTAGTGGAGACTGTGTAAAATCTATTATGTTATCTTTGCCATAACTAAAAGCATTATTCCAGCGTAGTTGTTTAATCGTGATCATATTCTAGTAATTTTCTTTTTAGTTCTGGTAATCCGCCTATATATTCACCATTTAAAAATATCTGAGGAACACTTCTAGCGTCTGGCAACTGTGATATTAAATCTTTTTTAGTATACCCTAAACCTATAACACAATCCTTGTATTGAATAGCATGATTATCTAATAGTCGTTTTGCTTCCACGCAAGCAGGACAGTTTGTTTGAGACCATACTGTTGCTTTAATCTGTGTCAATTTTTTCCGCATAGTTTTGAAACTCTTTTAAAATATTGTCTACTGTTGGTTGTGGTAACTCTAATATATAAGTTAAATATTCTTTAACTTCTTCTGTTAAAGTCATTTCTGGGTCTAAAATTAAAGCACTGTCAGACTCACGTTTAATTATTTTACGGTCAATTAAATCACTGTCTTCTAGTTCTCCCAACTCTTGCATATCACCCTCAACTTGATAAATTGTATGGTCATAATCAGTTTGAGGTTTAGGATCATTTACACCAACAGTTTTTCTAATAAGTTGTGGTAGATCCAGTCTTCTCCATTGATGAGTAAAAGCATTAGTATCGTAAACGATAACACCTGTATCAACGTTATTACGATGAAAACTAGTTGTGCAAGGACTTCCAGGGTAAAGTATATTAAGTTGTGAGTTTTCATAACTGTGTAAGTCGCCTGCTAAAACACATTTGTAGTTTTTAAATATTGTCAAATCAACTTCAGCTTTAACGTGTGGTGGAATATCTCCACGAACGTGTGTAAAACAAATATCGCCTTGAACAGTGTACGGATCTTTTTCAAAATGTTTTAGTTTATTGTAAGGAATAAAATCCATATTCTCTATTTTACAATAATCATCTATAATATCTACTTGCGGATTTAATTTATTGGTAACTTGTTTTAAATTTGTTAAAAAAGTTGTGTCTTCTTTAACTGCTTCATGATTTCCAGCATAAATAATTGTTGGAATTGTACAGTTATTAACCAAATCAAAATAAGTTTCTAGTTCTTCCATATTAGGAAGTTTATCAAATACATCTCCGCCTATTACAAACATATCGCATTCTATTTGTAGGGCTTTTAACTGTGCCCAAAGCATATTGTACCTATTTTTAGCCCAATCAACAGGTACGTTCTTCTGACCCAATTTAATATGGACGTCAGCAGTAAATAGTACTTTCATATTACCTTTATAAGACAGAAAAGCCCGCTAAGCAAAGTGTTTAGCGGGCTTATTTTTGGATTAACCTAATTCTTTAACAGCTTCAGACTCGGCACTATCTGTGCTTTCATCTTCATCAACATTGCTAGTAATTTTTTCTAGTAATGCTTTTACATCTGCTTCGGTGGGACGAGGAAATTTCTCATCAATAGATTTAGCCGCATCTGCCATAGCACGTTCTTCAGGGGTCAATGCACGTGGTTTGCAACGCAAAACTTGTAGTGTATACTCAACGTTAAATGCTAGTGGGCCTGTTTTAACGCGTTTAAATACTACATCCCAACCTGTATCATAATCAGTAGGATCACCCAAATCTTCAGCTGCTGTTACAATTTGCTCAAACAATTTCTTTTTAAGATTGAGTGCAACAACTTTTTGCGATTTAGGGTCTATACAGTTTACTGAGTAACTCCAGCTACATTTTGCTTCTGCAAAGTAGTCATTAACATGATCTTTTTCTACATTATCAAATTTTTCTTTTTCTCTGCTAAAAGCCAAGCACTCCACTGGAATGTCTTTATTATTAGTACCTTTTAGCCAATAAATGTATCTTGGTAGAACCCCACCGACTAAACGTACAGTATTTTCACCGTCTTTGTACTCGTATGATTCTACTTTATTTGATTGAGCTTTACCTTTTGTGTTTTTAAAGCTAAGTGCCATTTTCTATTTCCTCGTATTTAAAATAAATTTTGTTTTCTGTGATTTTTATTAGCGGATTGTTTTTTATTGTATCTAGGTTTATATCTGAATAGTATGAAAGATCAAGATATTTGTGGCCGTAGTATTTATATATAGCGTAATCTCTACGCCCCGCTAGTCTTATATATTGCGCCTTATATACCGTATCTGTAATTTTATCTTGAAATAATAATGCAGGGTTTATTAGAAAACTATTACCTTTTAAATTTTGAATCGGTTTGATTCTACTATATTGGTTTTTTGGAATAGTTTTTCTAATAAAATGCAAATTTAATTTCTCAACTAATTGAACAGGGTCACATTGAGTATTATTTTCTAGCAAACTAAGATTGAAGAAAAGTGGTTTCATGTGTTGCGACTCAATATATATTGTACCATCTTGGATAAGGTTTGGCAAGTGAAATTTTTTATACCGCCACAACCTCCCAACCTTTGCGTAAATACAGCCCTAACCTATCTGTATTTTGCTTTTTATCTGCATATCCTGCAAACTGCATATCTACTACAAGTGGATGCCTTTTGCCCTCATGTGGTCGCATAATACGGCCTACAATTTGTTCGAGTAAACTATCATTACTCATAGGAACTGCTAGAATAACACAACTCAATATATTTATTGAGATTCCTTCTGAAAAGATTTGTCTACTTCCAGCAATACACATTTTTTCTTTTGCAAGAATTTGTTGTTTTGCATACTGTCGTTCCTCAAATGTTGTATCACCAGTAACCAACAAACACGTTTCTCCAACATATTCTTTAACTTTCTCTAAGAATTCTACTCGATCTGCCACTATTAAAACACTGTGCCCATTAGCAATATGCATTTTAGCTATATCTGCAATGCAATGTCTATAGCTATCATTTTGAGTTAAATCATTAATTTTTTCAACCCAAGTTGCGTTGGTTTTTAATTTTAAATTAGTTTTAACTAAATGTACTAATGGAGGTAGTGTATTAGATTGTGGAGGTTTATAAATTGTACTGCCAAAATAATCTTTAAAAAGAATGTGTTTACCATCTTTTCTAATCATTGTGCCACTAAGGGCTATTCTATATCTAGCATGAAAACTATCTATTGTATGTGCAAATGTTGTTGCTGGACAGTGATGTGCTTCATCTAATATTATAGTGCCGAACTCTTTGGCTAAAATGTCTAAGTGTTTAACTATTGATTGAATATTTCCTATTACAATAGCATGATCTTCAATATCAAAAGTACCTCCACCTATAACACCTACAGGCATTTTAAATAGTGTTTCTACTTCTTCGATCCACTGATCACGAAGTGCAGCGGTATGGGTGATAACCAATGTCTTTTGCCCAAACTTTTTGGCAATGTGTAGAGCGGTGAAAGTTTTACCCCAGCCCACAAGAGCATTGATAAAACAAGTGTCTGTGACTTCATCATATATTATTTGTTGGTCTGGTCTTAGCTCAAATTGAGCAGTTGGAAAAGGAACAGGAACAAGAACTCTTTTATCTATTATTTCATAGTCTTCTGGTATTAAGTCTTGTCTGCCTTGTGGCATAGACATAATACCGTTGAGTAATATTTTATAATTTTTAATTGTTTCTATACTCTGAAACTTTTTTGATCCAGTATCTTTATGAATCTTATAAGTTAGAGTTTTCATAATTATTTTAGTGTGCTCTACACCTGGATTATCAATGTAAATCCTATTACTAATTATTGCTTTAGGCATTAAACTAATCTCCAAGTAGTCTTAATTGGTTCTTCGTAGTATCCGTATAACATATAGCCATGATTATACGTGATTATTCCCGCATAGAGTTCATAACTTTCAGGCATACGCATTGCTTTAAATCTTTGTGGTATATTGTCTAGTTCTATTACACAACCTAGTCCATCAGCAGGTAAAATTTGTTTAATTCTAAAAGTCTGTAGTTTGGCGCGATAAGATTTTTTGTGCTGAAATAGCTGTCCTATACTATCAATAAACCAAGTATTGGGTTTTGCTATTTTTATAATATCCATTAAAAAGTAGATGGCTGAACCAATTGGAAATAGATTAGTTTTTCCAATTAATGCAAGTCTACGTAAACCTAGTGTTGGTTTATCAATAGACTTATCATCAACTACTCTATAATTAGCTGTTTCTTCTGCTGAATCTATGTCTGCATATTGAGATTTGTAAAGAATAACTTGATCTATTGTTTCAGGCTTCTTTTCATTTAATCTAAACACGGGAAAGACTAGATCCTTCAGCTGTATAGTATTCTTCGAATTTTCCAAAACTGTAGTCATCTCCAATGTCTTGATCTACGCCAATTGGAAATCCTTGAATAGAACAACCCCAATCATGCTGTGTATTTCGTTTTAGTATTTCGCAGTATTGTGCCACATCTTCGTCTTTAACCATTGCCACGATCGAGTCATGAACAAGCATAAATATTTTAGCGTCGATCTTGGCTCTAACAATGTCATTAGCAGTACCCATAGCACCGAACAAATTAATATCACTAGCCAAAGACTGCACTTCAGCATTAATGCCGCTACGAACTTCATGAGCAGCAATACCTTTATCACTACTAAATACATTAGGTAAACGACGCTTGCGGCCGAAATAACTATAAGTATAGCCGTTTTGTTCAATAAATGTTTTTCTCTCATTTAACCACTGCTTTAATTTAGAAAATTTAGTAAAATATGCTTTAATATCTTCTCTGGCTTGTTCTACTGGATATGATTCGCCAGTAGCTTTGCTGACAGTTTGTGAAACTTTATTAGCACCTGAGCCATACAAAATACCAAAACTAATAGCTTTAGCGCTTTGACGCATTGAGCTATATAACTTCTTTACATCTTCTACTTCACAGGGTAAATTAAATACCATTTTAGCAATTGTACTATGAAAGTCACCACCACTGGTAAAGACTTTTTGTAAGTTTTTATCTCCTGACAACACAGCAGCATAATACATTTCGGCTGTTGTCAAATCTTGCGATACAATTTTATAACCTGTTGGAGCTTTAATACAACCTTTGATAATAGGATCATCCCTAGGTATTTGCTGAGCATTGAACTTGCCACTACTACTAAGGCGACCACTAGTAGTAAAGATAAGATTGAAATTTGTACGAACACGACCATCACGATCAAGTTCTGGTAAAATCTTTTGAATATAGGTATTTTGGATTTTTCCAAGTTGTCTAACTTTTAGAATAGCAGCAGGAAGTGGGTGTTCTTCGCTTAATTGCTCTAAAACTTCCGCATCGGTTGAAATAGCACCTGTTGCAGTTTTCTTACCAGTTGGAGTAAGTTTTAAATAATCAAATAATACTACGCGTAATTGCATAACACTGTTAGGATTGAAAATCTTTTTAGTGTCTTCTTCAAATTGTTTTACTTCAGGAAAACTATAAACTGCTTCTTTAGCTTTGGCAATTTGTTCATCTAAGAATACATTGGCTTGAGCCATACGCTCTTGACTAATAGGAATTCCTACTTCCTCCATGTCCATTAGGAATAGAGTGCCTGGAATCATAATCTTTTCATAAACGTATCTTAATTTATCATTCTTTTGAATAATAGGCAAAAATTTATGAAATAACTCAAATGTTACAGCAGTATCAATACTAGCATAGCGACTGATAACATCAAAAGGAATGAGATCATAAGTAAAATCATCTTGCAATATGCCATTCTGCGAGCAATATGATTTTTTAAATTCGTCAAGTTCGGCATCGTAATCCCCATAATTAGTATATTTTAATGCTAATTGTTTTAAACCATGTGAGTCGGTTTCATCTAACACATAGTGCATAACCATAGTATCATGCACACGATCACGATTAAAGTCTAACTGAAGATGATAGCTAAGCATCTTATAGTCAAATTTCATATTGTGAAATACAATTTCAAATTGATTAGTAATTTGTTGTAGTAAATACAAACAGTCTTCATCCATGCAATCTGTAAGAATATACCTACCATGTTTTGATTTGTAAGTAATTGATACACCTAATACATAACCATTACGAGGATATAGAGCAGTTGTTTCAGTATCCATTGCAACATAGCCTTCAGCATTATCTAATACTTCTTGCAAGAATTCTTTTGCTTCTTGAGTATTGTCAATGCCTTTAAAGTCGCCTTCAGCTACGCCACCCAAACTACCTTCTACATATTTATGTATTTTATCAACTGCACGTTGAAAGTCTGGTTTGCCTTCAGGTTTAAAAGCAAGCATAGCTGGATTACTGATGGCTACAAATTTATCTGCTACTAATGTACCCGCGTAGTTAGTTACACTAGTAATCTTAGCATATTCTTTAGCTGCCTCTGCACCTACTAAGACTACTAAATCATACTCGTCTAGGTTAACTTCTAAGTCAACATCTTTTTTGAGTAATTTAGTAATTGGTTTACTACTCATGTGATAGTGGTCGTATTCAAACTGAAAATAGTCTGAATATCTGGTTCTGTTTGGAGCTTTGTCAATTAATGCAATTTTTTTCATAATTTTCCTGTTCAATACTTTATTATAGCGTATTTAAGCTAATTTGTCAAGTTTATTTTGTAATGTACTCAGCAATAGAATTTACTTCAAATTGATCTAATTCACCTGGATCTGATCCGTCTGGTAGTTTTATAATTTCAACTACAAATTCTTCTTGTTCAATTAAAGGTTTTAATTGTTTTGCTGCTTTTTCGCCTGCTTCATCCCCATCAAATAGTAAAAAGATATGAGTTATACCCTGAGCCTTATAAGGCATCAACTTCTCTTTAGTTTCAGACTGTAATGTGTTAGTTCCAAAACAACACACTACATTTTGTAAACCTTTATCATAAAGATTTAACATATCAAATATGCCTTCAACTAAAACTATACTACGTGAATTTACAGGCATTTGTGGTGGAAATACTGGCATTTTAACACCACTAGGATAATTTACGTATCTAGGATTACCATTTGATAGTGTGTGCCTAGCTACGAATACTTGTATCTTATTTCTAACATCCCATATAGGAAAGCATATTCTGTCTTGTAGTTTTTCTACTTGATTAGTATAAAAAGCTTGAAACTGTTTAAGAGTTTTAGGACTAATACCACGAAAACTTTTAATAAAAGGAGTATGTCCAGTTGGAAACTCTAAACCATTATTACCCAATTTTAATATTTGCAATTTCTCTTTTAAAGCTGCAATTTTGATTGGAATAGGGTTTGTAAAGACCCCATAATATTTAAATATATTAGTTTTAAATCCACAACTAAAACAATGAGCAATACCACTGATCTTATCAACCCTAAAGCTGGGATTACTGTCTTCATGTTCAGGATTTAAACATTTGATTAAATAATCTCTACCACTTACACTAAAGCCCAAATTATTTTTATTTATTAGTTCTAGTACTGGATCACTCATTATGCATTCCAAGGTAAGTCTGCGTTATTGTCGTCTTGTTTTACTGATTCTTTTTTGCCTGCCTTTTTAATCGGCTCTTTGTTCGCAGGTTTATCCACCGACTGTGGACTGATGCGTAAGGTATCCCAGTCAATCGGACACGTAAATGCCATTTCCTTACCACCTCGAATCTTTGTGGTTTCAAAGCTAATTGCATTCGTTTCCTTATCGTGAGCTTCCATAGTAAGTGCGATATCTGCTGCATCAAGAATTCCTTTTGCAAATCTAGCTTCTCCATCTTTGTCGATTTGGTATGGAGAGACCATAACGATTTCGTATTTTCTAGCAAGATTTTTAAGTTTCTTGGAGATTTCAATTTGTGGTTTCCAATCATACTGATCTGTACCTTCTAATACAATTTGATTTACATAATCTACTACCACTAATTTTAGTTTGTCACCAAATCTTGCTTTGGCTTTACCAATATGTAAATCGATACTGCTTAGGGTTAAATTTCTGTCATCCACAATAATCATTTGATTATTTACTTTTAGTTCAAAGTTTCTTACCAGTGTTTCTTCAAATTTAAATCTGTCTCTGTGGCGCATAAAGTCTAAAACTGATTGGTCTGCGTCTTGAAACATACCTGCTCTAGCTTTGACTACTCTTAAAACTTCGTCGTCTATTAGTTTATGTTGTTTTAGGTTTTGTAAATTCACATTTGCTAGGATTGCTAAGTTGCGCTCCATAGTTTCTTGTGCAGTCATTTCAATTGAGAAATAAATAGAGGAATTACCAGACTCATACTGATTGACAAAAATATTACTACTAGTAATAGATTTACCAGAGCCTCTTTTCCCTCCAATAAGAATGAGTTCTTGCCTAGCGACACCGCCAAGCACAGCATCAAAAGTGTTATTAAGACCAAGGTAAACACGTTCTTTCTCCAAATCTTCTGGATGGCGAAACATCATCATGTCTGCCATTGTAAATACTTTCTCACTGGTGTGAGTCTTTTCTTCTATAGTTAGTGCTATAGTAGCTAAATTATCTTTTATTTCATTTGTATCATATAAGGGTAGTTTATCTACAAACTTATCTAATAGCTTTACTGTTTCATTCTGTGTATATTGATCTATTAGCGCATCAAGCGCTACTTCGGCTGAGACGTCAGGGACTTCAGTTAACCTGAGAGTAGCTAACGTCTTAGACGCTGGACCCTCCCGTAAGGTTATCTCAAGCTCGTCAAAAGACGGAACGGCACTATATTTTTCATAGTATTTATTAATTGAGCCGTAAAGGGAAGAGTATGCAGCGTCTAAAAATACTAACTTAAGACGTGCCCATATATCTAGGTTACGCTCACTAAGTAATTTGTTTAAGACAACTGCTGATGTATCCAAGGCTACCCTACTTTCGATTCATTATCAATGATAACTTGGTCAATAATTTCTGTAACTTTATAGAGTACAGATTCTCTTAGTTTTTTAATATCTTGTTGGTAAGCAGTATCCTTATCATACAATAAACTTAATTGTTCGTGTGTAATAAGTTGCTGTAACCCAAAATAAATGTGATCATAAGCCATTGTTGATTCAGGCATGATCTCTATTTGAGCAGCTCTACCATAATTGTGTACAGCTTGTTTAACGACTTCTTCTACAGTAAAAGAGTCATTATCGTGGTATGTAATTGTTACTTTCATTTTTGGACTCTACAAAGTAAAAAAGCTCGGGAGCTTTTATGGACTCCCGAGCTAATCGATAATAAACTATATCAAGCAACAGCTTTAGCTTCTGCTTTAGCTTTTTTCGCGGCTCCGTCATAGTCAGCAACTTTGATACCACGACGTGTCAACAAAGTACGAAGACCACGTTCTGTTTTATCAACAGCTTTAGCAATATCTGCAACTGTCATGCTAGTAATTGCTGATCCCAATGCTGTAACTGGATCTACAGTTTCTTTAGCATGAGAAACGCGTTGTGCTGGAATCTTAGCAATCTGACCTTTGCGTGTCAAACTCAATGCTTTTCCACGAACACTAGCTACAGATTTATTCAAAGCAGTAGCGATATCTTCAATGAAGCTACCTGCATCAGCCATTTGAATAAACGTGGCTTCTTCAGCATCGCTATAAGTGCGAGCTACTTCAACCTTTTCAGCAGGTTTAACTGAACCTGTCAACTCTAGGGCAAGCAATTTGCCTTGAATTTGTTTTGCAGAAAATTCGCCACCAGCAAAATTCTCAGCAATTTCTTTGTATGTCAACTGACCTGCATTGTTAACTACATAATTAGCCAATTCAATGCCTTGCTCAGGAGTAAAAGCACTTGTCTTTTCCTTAGCCATTGAAGCTACGTCATAATCAAGTTGACGTAGTTTAGAGGCTACTGAACGGGTTGTAAAACCCAACATTTCTGCAGCGTGCTCAACAGTGCCAACGCTAACTGGTGACTCTTGTCCTACGATACCAGTCAATTGGTCAACTGCTTCGTCAGACCATTTTTTAGTTTTTTCCGTCATTTTTTATTTTCTTTCAAGAAAGTATTTAAGTTTGTGATAATTGTAATACCGAGAGACTCGGCTTTTTTGCGTTTTGAACTACCCTTATCTTCTTCATCAACTAAATAGTTTGTGGCTTTCGTCACGCTCTCTACTGGTTGGTATCCCGCCTCTTCTAATTCTTTGTAGGCTTCGGATTTAGTTTTATAAGAAGATAATTTTCCTGTGATACAAACAGTCGATCCACTCTTTGTATTGGAATTCTTTTGTGAACGAAACGAGAAAGGCAAAAACTCTCTCATCTCTTGGAAATCAGTCTCAAACCATGCTAAAAGATTTTCTGTTACCTTATCTCCTAGTCCAGCTTGTTTGCAAGTACTGTAACTGATCTCGTCTACAGATGTAACCACTTCACACAATTTTTTACTTGCGGTTGAACCAACTAAAGGAATCGAAAAACTTGCAATTACTATAGCTAAATCGGCAGATTTACTGCGTTCAATTTCATCTAATAGTTTTACTGCTACTTTTTCACTTCCAAGTGCTTCAATTACTTGATCTTGATCTAGATAAAACAATTCTGTAATATCACTCAAGCCAAGTTTTTCAACTGTGCGAGCACCCATACCTTTGATACCCAAAGTCTTGCAGAAATGTTCAACTTTCTTTGAAAGCTGAGCATCACAAGCCGTGTTTCTACAAAAGAGCTGATCATTGACCAGTTCTAAAGGATAGCTACAGCATGGGCAGTCAGTTGGTATTTGGATTCTCATAGTTTATTTATCAATTTAAGTATCTATTATACTTGATTAAGCAGCTTAAAGCAAGTCGAAATTTCAATTGCCCTAAGCTAAAATTTTTATGCGTCTACTTTATGTAGTATGCAAGGAATAATTTCGCCACTTCTTATTACTGCTACCCTATCTCCAATCTGTAAGTCCAACATTTCTATGAACCCAGGATTGTTTAATGTAGCCCTTGATACTAAAGCATCGCCAATGTAAATTGGTTCTAGAATAGCAACTGGTGTTACTTTTCCAGATTTTCCAACTTGCCATTCAACATCTAATAGGGTGGTTTCGACGTGTTGAGCACGCTCTTTTTTAGCATATGCCCCTCTTGGATGTTTAGCGGTATATCCCATTTCATAGAATAGTTTATTGTCGTTTACACGAAACACTACTCCATCACATGGAAATATTTTGTCTAAGTCAGTTTCATTAATTACACCAAAACCATATGATTTTAGTGCACTCATGTCCTGTTTAAACGTATCAGTAAGACTAGGTTGAACACCATAAGCAAAAAAGCTTAAAGCCCTAAACTTAAATTCTTCAACTGATTTTAAATTTAATGCACCTGCTGCATAGTTACGACTGTTTTCAATATTAATTGGAGCTACAATTTCTCCAGTAATTTGATAAACACCCATTGCAGGAATTGTTTGTGGTACTATTGGATTATCCAAGAACTTATCAGTAACAACTTGTCCTTCAATCCCATCACCACGAGTAAGTACTCTAACCAAATTCCCATCAACATAAAGCAAGCTAAGGGCAGCACCGTCCAGTTTAATACTAGTAGCAATGTTAGAAATACCTTCAAGGGGTTTAATTTGATTTTCATCTTCATAATATTTTTGTAATGAATACATTTGATAAACATGACGCTCAATATTGCCGTGCTGTTTAGCACCCACTTGATTGTATCCAATTGAATCTGCTAGACGATCAAACTGCTCATCAGTAATGATGGGACTACCTGCATAATATTGCCTAGAAGCTAAATTTAGATATTGTTCAAGTTTATTCATTTATCTTACCAATCGTGTTACAAACTCATTCATAAGTTCTGCGTGTACAGGGCTATAATACTCTGATATGTCTGCTTCATCAAACCACCATTCAAGAGCTTCTGGATGGCAACCAATCATGCCAACATTGCCTTGAATAACTGCCATTGCATCGCCATTTGCATATGTAGCAACTGCTTCTACATTGTCACCAATAATAGCACAACCATCATAGAAATACATAGTTTCAGGTTGACCATCCCACTCTATTTCAGCTACTGTAGCATACTCAGTATCAATATCACTATTAGGTCTAGTAATATATTGATGTATTTCTGTATTGCCTACAAGGTCAAAATAATAACTATCAGCCCAGTAAGCACCCATGCAAATACCTAAATACTTGCCACCATTAGCCACAAAGTTTTGTACTGCTGTGATATGTTCATCGCTGAAAATATTATCAAAATCATCGCTGTCGCCCATACCACCTGGAAATGCTAATACATCAATTGTGCTTAAAAAGTCTTCGTTAAGGTCACTTAAACCAAATGTTCTAATATTATAGTCATTGATAAGTCCTTGAATCATGCCTAAAGCACATTCAGTTTCACATTGCGGATTGTGGATAAAAATTCCAATTGTTGATTTCATAATTTTTTCTCCCTTAAAAGATAATTATATCAAATTTAACCAGTATAATCAAGTCTGTTTTTCTGATATCTTATTAGCATAGTGCGTAACAATTTCTGTGCCTTCATTATTAGCACAAATATCTAGTAATCCATCTAACATTGCCTGTATATTTTCAATACTAGCAGGAATACTAATGCCTTCTTTACTTGCTTGCCAATCGCCTTCGTAAGTTAAGAAGTATTTTCTTAGTTGAATATAAATAGTTTCTCTAAACTCATTGACTACTAATTTAACTTGGAAACCTTTTTCCATGTTTTCTTCTATGAGTTTTTCATATAATATGTTTGAATCCATTATATTTTAACTCCTAGTTCTCGCAAATGCTCTAAACTTGCAAGTTCACTGGCTGGTTGATAGCATGATTGTTTCCATTTGTCTGCTAATAACCACATTCTGTAAACCCAACCGTGTTTTGGATCATTACCCATTTCAGCATCAATTCTAGCAATAGAATCATATCTAGCACTATACACTACTTCACCAATTTTAAATTTATCACGAACTGCTCCGTCTGGTATCAGTTGGGGGTCAAAATATGTGTGCCCAGGAACTCTAATTGGAACTGCATTTGTTTCTAAAACATTTTTAATAAATGCGGGGCTGCGAAAAGTAGATTTTGATATTGCATCTACTGTTTCGCTATTAAGATATTCACTAATAATATATACTACTTCATCATTAGTGGCAGGTTTGCCTCGTAGTTCAGCTCTACGTTTAGCACTACGTGCTTGTTTCTGTTTAAATTCTTCGAGAATACTACCTAAACGAGTAGTATTATATGCCATGCCTAACATTTGACACGCATCTTTTTTAGTGATTGGTTTCTTGCCTTCTTCTTCTGGTTCAAGTAAACGGATGATTCTGCTAATATTAGCATCTGTCATTTTTTCTTGTTCTAGTTCACTTTTTTTACGTGTTGCCATGTTAGTTCCTTAAATAAAAAAGGCAGCACAAGGCTGCCTATAATTATGCTTTTAAAATGCTTAAGAAATATACTGCTGCTTTACCAGTCAACTTAGACAAAATGTCTTCGTCAACAGGTTTACCCATAGCTACAATAGCTTGAGTCAACTC
>Ga0114959_10001401_pt1 | contig 21095 bp, 21 predicted proteins | sample C_130625_EF_Meta_FD_87317 | JGI IMG/M metagenome (GOLD analysis project Ga0114959, IMG submission 87317) | Freshwater microbial communities from Lake Croche, Canada to study carbon cycling - C_130625_EF_MetaG | ecosystem: Environmental > Aquatic > Freshwater > Lake | place: Lake Croche, Canada... | reverse complement strand
CCCGGTGTTCACCACCATGAAAGAAAAAGACATTCTGCGTGTCGAAGGACCTTACGGCAGTTTCTTTTTGCGTGAAGACTCTGACAAACCCATGGTGTTGTTGGCATCGGGAACAGGCTTTGCCCCGATCAAGGCGCTGATCGAGCACATGCAGCACAAAGGCATTAGCCGCCCTGCGACCCTGTATTGGGGTGGCCGCAGACCCTCAGACCTTTACATGAACGACTGGGTGCAGGGGCAGCTGGCGCAGATGCCCCATTTGCGTTATGTTCCTGTAGTCTCCAATGCCACACCCGAAGACGCTTGGACCGGGCGCACGGGCTTTGTGCACCAAGCGGTGTTGCAAGACCACCCTGACTTGTCCGGATTTCAGGTCTACGCTTGTGGAGCGCCGATCGTGGTGGACTCGGCGCAACGTGACTATGGCCGTGCAGGCTTGCCTGCCGAAGAGTTTTTTGCTGATTCATTTACTTCAGAAGCCGATAAGGCGAAAGGTTGAATGCATGTCCAAACCCTTGTTGATTGTGTTCGCCTCGATGGCCATGAGCTTGCCCGCCTTAGCGCAAGTGCAGTTGATCACCGATGCCGAAGCCCACTTACCCGATGGAAAAACCACGGCTACACGGGCCATTACGCGAGGCCCAGGCATTCGATTTGAATCAGCCACCGATGTGCCTGCCAAATCTTTCGGTTTCAAGGTGACCCTGGAGCCTCGCGGCGGTGCCAAAGTCGATCCGCAATCGCTGAAAGTGGAATACCTCAAAGACCCGATCATTGACTTGACCGAGCGCGTCAAAGTGGGCTTGAAAGGGGACACCATTGATTTGCCCCAAACCAAAGTGCCCGTTGGCAATCACCCCATCCGCATCACGGTGCGTGACTCTGAAGGTCGAACAGGCTCGCAAACCATCAGCCTGAACGCCAAGTAAGCACGGTCCGATGAACTGCCCGTATTGCGAAAGCAGCATTTCATCGAAGGCGCAAGTCTGCCCTCAGTGCACACGCGACCTTTGGTTGATCAAGCCTTTGCAGGAAGAAGTTCTGGCCCTGCAACAACAGGTCGCAGAACTTGAATTGAAATTAACAGGCTTGGGTACCTCGAACCTGCAGGCTGAGCCGATTGAAACAGCCCTTCAGGCGCCCTCCGTCAATTCGGCCTCATCCAGTGCAGGGTTGTATTTAACAGTTGCCGCCCTGCTGTCCATTGCCGCGGCCCTATTGCTGCATTGGCTGCTCTTATTTGTTTATGACGTCAATCCCTTAGCTTTGCGCGTAGCCACCATCTTGGCGCCTGCGCTGATTTCGACTTTGGCATTGTGGTTTGTCAAGCCCAACCGTTGGGCCTTGGTTGTATGCAGTTTGTTGACCGGTTCGATGGCGGTGGCAGGCATGTTGGTCGTGACAGGCTTATTGGACAATGTGCCCATCACGCCGCAAAACCTGCGTGATTGGCGTGAAACTCTGGAATATGGTTTGGCCATTGCGCTGGGTTTTTTAACGGGTGCACTGCTCGCTTCTTTGAGGCAACAACTGCAGCGGCGCAAAGCCAAAATAAAAAGCAAAGGCTTATTGAACCTGTTGAAACGCGATGCCCATGGGCGCATCCAGGTTGAAGAGATTACTGAGACCGTTGAAAAATGGGTCACCGTCGCCGGCCCTGTGGTCTCGGGCGGCATGGCTTTGTACTCCGGCGTTAAAAGTCTCATAGGTTAATGCGCAGGAATACTCTGATATGAAAACACCGCTTTTATCCTTCAAATACGCTCCCATGTGGGCAATCATCACCGCTCTGGCATGGTCCAACTTGATGGTGAATTGTGCATGGGCACAGTCCAAACCGATTCGGCTCATCGTGCCCTATGCTGCTGGCGGCCCGATCGATGTGACTGCGCGGGCGTTGGCCGAACGCGTCAAAGACACGTTGGGCACGGTGATCATTGACAACAAGCCCGGTGCCGGCGGCAACCTCGGCGCCGATCTGGTGGCCAAAGCCAGTCCTGACGGCTACACCATTGGCATTGCAGCCACGGCCACGCATGCGATCAATCCCTGGTTGTTTGCCAAAATGCCTTACGACGCAGGCCGCGACTTTGCCCCCATCACGCAAATGCTGCGCGTGCCCAACGTGCTGGTGATGAACGCTGACACCGCATACAAACTGAAGATCAACAACCTGTCTGATCTGGTGGCTTACGCCAAAGTGAACCCAGGTCGCCTCAATTTCGGCTCGGGCGGCAACGGCAGCGCAGGTCATTTGGCGGGCGAAATGTTCAAGCGGGCGGCTGGTATTTTTGCGGTGCACATTCCTTACAACGGCGGCAACCCAGCGCAATTGGCTTTGTTATCGGGTCAAGTGGATTTCAACTTTGACAATCTGGCCACAGCGGCACCAAACATCAAGTCCGGCAGGCTCAAAGCTTTGGCGGTGACCACAGCGCAGCGCAGCAGCGCGCTGCCCGAGATCGCTGCCATGGGCGAGACCCTCAAGGGCTTTGAGATCGACACTTGGTGGGGGCTCGTGGCACCCGCTGGCACACCTCGGGATGTGGTGGAGCGTTTGAACAAAGCCTTTACAACGGCGCTGCAAGCGCCTGAAACCAAAACCCGCTTCGCGATGCTGATGGCCGAGCCTGTCGCCACCACGCCCGAACAGTTTGAGGCCTTCATGAAGAAGGAATTAAACCGCTACGAGTCGGTGGTCAAGGCCAGCGGCGCCAAAGTCGATTGATCACTCACCCAAATAGGCGGCACGCACTTTCGGGTCTTCAAGCAAGTCCTTGCCCAAGCCGGTCATGGTGATGAGGCCCGACTCCATCACATAGCCGCGATTGGCGACGGCCAAAGCACGGCTGGCGTTTTGCTCGACCAGCAGCACCGTGACGCCTTGGGCGTACACATCCCGAACCACTTCAAAAATCTTGTCCACCATGAGGGGAGACAAACCCATGGAGGGCTCGTCGAGGAGCAATACTTTGGGGCGGCTCATCAACGCGCGGCCCATGGCCAGCATTTGCTGCTCGCCGCCGGACAAAGTGCCGGCCAGTTGGTCTTTGCGTTCACGCAAGCGCGGAAAGACAGTGAACATCTTTTCCATGTCATCGGTAATCCCTGCCGTGTCGGTGCGGATGTAGGCCCCCATTTGCAGGTTTTCGGTAATGGTCATGCGGGTAAAGACACCGCGCCCTTCTGGCACCATCGCCAAGCCTTGTTGAACCAAATCCCAGGGTCCCTGGCCTGCGATGCTTTTGCCCAAGTACTCCACAGTGCCTGCGTTCAAAGGCTGTGTACCTGTGATGGCTTTCATGGTCGTGGTTTTACCCGCGCCATTGGAGCCGATCAAAGACACCAACTCGCCCTCGTGGACTTCAAAATCCACACCCTTGACGGCTTGAATACCGCCGTAGGCCACTTTCAGGCCTTTGACTTTCAGCACAATGGCGCTCATGGTCAGTGTCCTCCCGTGCCCAGATAGGCCTCAATCACTTTGTCATTTTTCTGAACTTCGGCAGGCGTTCCTTGGGCAATCGGTTTGCCGTAATCCAGCACCGTCACCCGGTCGCACAAGCCCATGACCAACTTCACATCGTGCTCTATCAGCAAAATGGTTCGGTTGTCCTTGCGGATGCGATCAATCAACTCGCGCAATTGAATTTTCTCTGTGGCATTCATGCCCGCGGCAGGCTCGTCCAGGGCGATCAATTGCGGATCTGTAGCCAGGGCACGCGCAATTTCAAGGCGGCGTTGATCACCATACGACAGGGTGCGTGATTTGTAATCGGCGAATTTTCCAATGCCCACGTAGTCGAGCAGTTCTTGCGCACGTTCAGCAATCGCTTTCTCTTCCGCCATGAAACTGCCGGTGCGGAAAATCGCACCCAGCAAGCCCGAATGGGTGCGCATGTGCCGCCCCACCATGACGTTCTCAAGCGCCGTCATATCGGCAAACAAACGAATGTTCTGGAACGTCCGGGCAATGCCTGCCTTGGCCACTTCGTGCACTGAAGTTGGCTGATACGGCTTACCCGCCAGCTCAAATGTGCCTGCATCGGGCGTGTACAAACCGGTAATGACATTGAAGAACGTGGTTTTGCCCGCACCGTTCGGCCCGATCAAACCATAAACCTGTCCGCGCTCTATGGTCATGCCGACATCGGTCAAGGCTTGCAGGCCGCCAAAGCGCTTGGAAATACCGGAAACTTTCAAGACGGTGTCGCTCATCTCAGACCCCCTCTTTCGCAGGCATGGACTTGCCGTGCTCACGGGATGGCCACAAGCCCCTTGGCCGCATCAACATGATCACAATCATGGCCAATGCAATCAGCAACTGGCGCAGGATGGATGCATCCAGCCGGCCATCGGTCAGCGCCTGCAAAGGGCCCGAGACATAACGCAAAACCTCGGGCAAAGCAGACAACAAGACGGCACCCAGAATCACGCCGGGCAAATGCCCCAAGCCTCCGAGCACCACCATGGCCACGATCATCACCGACTCCATCAAGCTAAAGGACTCGGGCGAGACAAACCCTTGAAAGCCCGCAAACATGGCCCCTGACACGCCGCCAAAAGTAGCGCCAATTCCGAATGCGAGCAGTTTCAAATTGCGTGTGTTCAGACCCATGGCTTTGGCGGCAATCTCATCTTCGCGAATGGCCATCCAGGCGCGGCCAATGCGGGAGTGTTGAATCCGATGGGATATCAAAATAGCAAACACCACCAGCGTCAGAAACAAATAAAAGTACAGCGACACCGAGGCCACTTCGAACCCTGCTAACAGCAACGGCTTACCCAGGCTGTGTCCCAAAACACTCACTGAATCAATCTGGTCAATGCCTTTGGGGCCATTAGTGATGTTGTAGGGTTGGTCCAGGTTGTTCAAGAAGACGCGGATGATTTCGCCAAAACCCAAAGTCACGATCGCCAAGTAATCACCCCGCAGCTTGAGGGTTGGTGCACCCAACAACATGCCAAACAGACCCGCGACTGCAGCAGCGACCGGAACGATGACCCACAAAGGCATGTGCAAGCCAGCAGGAAACAGGGCGGCCATCAGCGGGAAGGTGTCCGTCAAATGTGGCGACGCCATGAGGGCATACAAATAAGCGCCCACTGCAAAAAACGCCACGTAACCCAGGTCCAGCAAACCGGCATACCCCACCACAATGTTCAGGCCCACAGCGAGCAACACATACAGCAAAGCCATGTCCGCTATGCGCACCCAGGCGTTGCCAAAATTTTGCAGGACCAAGGGCAGCAGCACCAAGCCCAGGCCGATACCCAAATACATCAGGAATTTAGTGTTTTTCATGCTCGCTCCGCTTCATGCACGATCCGCCACACGCTCACCCATCAAGCCGGACGGCCGCAGTGTGAGCACAAAGATCAGCACAATAAAAGCAAAAATATCGGCGTAATGACTGCCCAGAACACCGCCGGTCAACTCGCCGATATAACCGGCGCCAATCGACTCGATCAATCCCAGCAAAATGCCGCCCAAAACAGCGCCTCCCAAGTTACCAATGCCCCCAAAAACGGCGGCGGTAAAGGCTTTCAAACCCGGCAAAAAGCCCATGGCGTGTTGCGCTGTGCCGTAGTTGGACGCGTACATCACGCCCGCGATGGCGGCCAAAACAGCACCGATAACGAAGGTAGCAGAAATCACCGTGTCGGGCTTGACCCCCATGAGTGAAGCGACTCTCGGATTCTCAGCAGTGGCTCGCATGGCACGGCCTAATTTGGTGAAATTGACCAGCCACATCAAGAGCGCCAATGACACGGCCGTCACGCCCAAAATCATCACTTGCGTGGGACTGATCACGGCACCGGCAATGTCGATCGGCTCACTCGAAAGCAGCGTGGGGTAAGCCTTGTAATTGGGCTTCCAAATGATCATGGCCAAAGTCTGGAGCAAGATGCTCACGCCAATGGCCGTGATCAAGGGGGCCAGCTTGGGGCTGTTGCGCAAGGGTCTGTAAGCAATTTTTTCAATCGCAAAATTAAGCGCAGCCGCTACAACACAGGCAATCAGCAAGGCCATGATCAGAATGACCCAGCCTGGCGCGCCAGGCATGACTTCTTTCATCATGCCGATGACCGTCCAACTGGTCAAGGCCGCCACCATCAGCACTTCGCCGTGGGCAAAATTAATGAGATTGATGATGCCGTAGACCATGGTGTAACCCAATGCCACCAAGGCATACATGCTGCCCATGACCAGACCGTTGATGATCTGTTGAAGCAAGACGTCCATAAAAAAACTCCCTTGTTGCGACTCGCCACAGCACACAGGGCGGGTCGAGAAGTAAAAATTGTGATGATCAGCGTGGATTTTCAGGCACGCATTTGAATGGGGTTTAACTTAGCGCCTGGTTTCTACTTTTCAGTTGCGCGAGCTTCTCGGCTATTTTGATTTCCAAACCTCGGTTCACTGGCTTGTAAAAACCGGGCTCGGGCATGCCTTCAGGCAGGTAAGTCTCTCCGGCCGCAAAACCATCTTCTTCGTTGTGCGCGTAGCGATAGCCTTTGCCATAGTCGAGTTGCTTCATGAGCTGGGTAGGGGCATTGCGCAAATGCAAAGGCACCGGACGGGTGCCATCTTTTTTGACCCATGCTTTTGCGGCGTTAAAGGCTTTGTAAACCGCATTGGATTTGGGGGCAACCGCCAAATACACCACACACTCAGCCAGTGCCAATTCACCTTCGGGGCTGCCCAAGCGCTCGTAAACATCGGCTGCATCCAGTGCCATTCGCAAGGCACGGGGGTCGGCAAGCCCGACGTCTTCGCTGGCCATGCGGATGAAGCGCCGCGCCATGTAACGCGGGTCGGCCCCGCCGTCCAGCATCCTCACAAACCAATACAGCGCGGCGTCGGGGTCTGAGCCTCGCACCGATTTATGAAGCGCACTGATCGTGTCGTAAAACTGCTCTCCTCCTTTGTCGTAGCGCCTCATGCGCTCGCCGAGCACCTTCATCAACCAAGCATCGGTGATAGGGGCAATTTTTTCACGCTCGGCGGCAACCGCCAAGGTTTCCAGGGTGTTGAGCAAGCGCCTGGCGTCGCCATCGGCGTAAGCAATCAAGCGCTCCTCGGCGTCCGTCTCGAGCGGTGCAATCGCGCCAATACCTCGCGCCTTGACCACGATCTGATGCAAATCTGCTTCGTTCAAAGCTTGCAAGACATAGACCACTGCGCGGGACAACAAGGCAGAGTTGACTTCGAAAGAAGGATTTTCGGTGGTCGCCCCGATGAAGGTGAACAGCCCGCTCTCAACATGGGGCAAAAAGGCATCTTGCTGGCTTTTGTTGAAGCGATGCACCTCATCGACAAACACGATCGTGCGCTGTGGATGCAAGCCGGTACGGGCAGACTCTGCTTTTTCAACCGCCTCGCGAATATCTTTGACCCCGCCCAACACCGCGCTGATGGTGATGAATTGGGCATCAAAAGCACTCGCCATCAAGCGGGCAATCGTGGTCTTACCTACTCCCGGTGGTCCCCACAAAATGCAACTGTGCGGCTGCCCCGATTCAAACGCCAAGCGCAGGGCCAAACCCTCGCCAAGCAGATGCTGCTGGCCAATCACTTCACCCAAGGTACGCGGTCGCAAACGCTCTGCCAAGGGCTGGTGTGCAGCGCTCAAATGCGGTGGGCTGGAGGGGGGTGCCGTCATGGGTTTGAGTGTACGTGTCTGAGCTTTGATCTGCTGTTGGGCTGCGCAATGTTCCTCAACCAAACCCTCAAGCCTTTAAAAAAAAATACAAATGGATACATTGTTTTTATATTAAATAATAATTTAGATTAAATTAAAAAACCAAAAAGATGCGCAGATTAGCGTATTTCAGATTCAAAGGAGTATGAAATGAAACAATATGGTGCAGAGTTCTTTGGCACATTTTGGTTGGTTTTAGGTGGCTGCGGCAGTGCCGTTTTGGCTGCCGCTTTCCCCGGCGTGGGCATCGGTTTGCACGGCGTCTCCTTGGCGTTTGGCTTGACGGTGCTGACCATGGCGTTTGCCATAGGCCACATCTCAGGCTGCCATTTGAACCCTGCTGTATCGATAGGCTTGTGGGCGGGCGGCCGCTTCCCGGGCAAGCAATTGATTCCTTACATTCTTTCGCAAGTTGCAGGCGCTCTAGCAGGAGCCGCTGTGTTGTATGTCATTGCCAGCGGCAAACCCGGATTCGATGTGGTGGCGAGCGGATTCGCTTCCAATGGTTTCGGCGAACACTCCCCAGGTCACTATTCATTCACCGCGTCCGTCGTGACCGAGGTGGTGATGACCATGTTTTTCTTATTGATCATCATGGGGGCCACCGACAAGCGGGCGCCTGCGGGTTTTGCGCCGATTGCGATTGGCTTGGCATTGACTTTGATCCACCTGATCAGCATCCCGGTGACAAATACCTCCGTCAATCCTGCGCGCAGCACCGGTGTCGCTTTGTTTGTGGGTGACTGGGCTGTGACGCAGTTATGGGTGTTCTGGCTCGCCCCCATGGTGGGCGCGGTCATTGGCGCGGTGACTTACCGTTTGATTGCCGAAGAAAACAGCTGAAACCCTCAAGGCTGCTCTGCCCACTCAGGGCCGTAACACATCGGCCCCGGCGGGCGGCTTGAATTGGAAATGATTGGCAGCCAAAGCCGGGTTGGATTCATACGCCGTGAAGGTCAGCACCGAACGCTGGCCAAAGCTGTCTTGAACTTCCAGCACCGCCAGTGCGGGGCCTTTGTCGGTGTCTCGAAAGGCCGCGAACACCGTTTGGATTTGCCCCTCTTTGACTTTGGGTGTGGCCCGCAGCCATTGCAAACCGTCTCTGTCAGGCTCAGCCTGAAAAACAAAATCAGCCTGCAACGCCTTCAAATCACTGGCCGAAGTCAGCATGGCGGCGGGCGTCGAGCCAAGGACCTGCGCTTGTTTGCGGGCGGTGACTTGGTTCAAATCAGCGTCATACATCCACAAAGTCTGACCATCGGCCACCAGCATTTGCGCAAAAGGTTGTTGGTAATTGAACACAAACCGTCCGGGCCGATCGAATTCAAAAAAACCTGTTGAGGTCTTGCTTCGGGCAGTTTGCCCAGTCTTGGCAGGCGCAGTCACAACTTGTGTGAATTGAGCCCGTCCGGTTTTGGCCTGCCGCATGAATTGCTCCAGACTGTCGAGCCCGTTGGCATGCACAGGCAAAAACAAGGTCACGGCATTCAATAAAGTAAAAGCCAACATCCAGACTTTGAATGATTTCGAAGCGCAGCACGACATTGGTTTCATCTTCAAACTTCTCATTCGGCGCGCGTTGGCACCAATATTTCACGCTGCCCACTGCCACTCATGGCACTGACCAAGCCTGCTCTCTCCATTTCTTCCACCAAGCGCGCAGCGCGGTTGTAGCCAATTTTCAAATGACGCTGCACCAATGAAATACTGGCCTTGCGATTTTTCAAAACCACTTCCACGGCTTGGTCGTACATGGGGTCTTTTTCCCCATCGCCGCCGTCCATCGGTCCGTCTTCGCCATCGACAGTGCCCCCATCAAGAACGCCTTCGATGTAATCTGGCTCGCCTTGCGATTTGAGGTAATTCACAACCCGGTGAACCTCTTCGTCGCTGACAAAAGCGCCGTGCACTCGGATTGGAAATCCGGTGCCAGAGGGCATATACAGCATGTCTCCCATACCCAACAAGGCTTCTGCGCCCATTTGGTCCAGAATGGTCCGGCTGTCAATTTTGCTGGAAACTTGGAAAGCAATGCGGGTTGGAATATTGGCTTTGATCAAGCCGGTGATCACATCCACACTGGGGCGCTGCGTCGCCAAAATCAAATGAATCCCTGCCGCACGGGCTTTTTGCGCCAAGCGGGCAATCAACTCTTCAATTTTTTTGCCAACCACCATCATCAAATCGGCCAACTCATCAATCACCACCACAATGTGCGGCAAGCGTTTGAGAGGCTCCGGATCGTCAGGCGTCAGGCTGAAGGGGTTGTAAATGAACTCTTCACGGGCGGTGGCGTCGTCAATTTTCGTGTTGTAGCCGGCCAGATTGCGCACGCCCATTTTGCTCATTAACTTGTAGCGGCGCTCCATTTCGGCCACACACCAATTGAGCCCATGGGCGGCCTGCTTCATGTCAGTGACCACCGGCGCCAGCAAGTGCGGAATGCCTTCATAAACCGACATTTCAAGCATCTTGGGGTCGATCATGAGCAGCCGCACATCACGCGCCTCGGCTTTGTAAAGCAAGGACAAAATCATGGCGTTGATACCCACCGACTTGCCCGAACCTGTGGTGCCAGCAACCAGCACATGGGGCATCTTGGCCAGATCGGCGACCACCGGTTTGCCACCAATGTCTTTGCCCAAGCCCATGGTGAGCAGAGATTTGGCCTCGTGGTACACCTGTGAGCCCAAAATCTCACTCAACTTGATGGACTGGCGCTTGGCGTTGGGCAACTCCAGCGCCATGAAGTTTTTACCGGGAATCGTTTCGATGACGCGAATGGACACCAAGCTCAGCGAACGGGCCAAGTCTTTGGCCAAGTTGACGACTTGAGCGCCTTTCACACCTGTGGCGGGTTCAATTTCATAACGGGTCACGACGGGCCCCGGGGCGGCGGCCAGCACACGCACTTCCACACCAAAATCTTTCAGTCGTTTTTCAATCATCCGACTGGTCATCTCCAGTGTTTCCAGCGCCACGCCTTCTTGTTGCGCTGTCAAACTGTCCAGTAAATTGACTTGCGGAAGCTTGCTGTCAGGCAATTCATTGAACAGGGGTTTTTGGCGTTCTTTTTGGACGCGATCACTGACGGGTGCGTTTTGCGGCGGCGACTCGATCACCACGGGGCTGGGCGAGAACGCAGCTGCAGGCACTGTTGGAGCGGGTTTACTGCGAACAACGGGCTCCATTGTGGGCTCCTTCAACCCCTGATCATTCAAGCCCGCAACGAACATCGCAGGCTCACCAGACGCCAAAGGCTCGTCAGGCATGGTGTGATCCCGCTCGCGCAAGGCTTGCTGCCCCAAAGCGTAATCTTGCTCAATTTCGCGTTTCTCATGGCGCGATTCAATCAAGCCGTCAATATGCGCCCCGATGGCCTCGGCCAAACGACCCCAAGAAAATCGAAACACCAGGGCAACACCCAAGACAGCGAACACCAGGCTGGCCAAAGCCGATCCGGTAAAGCCCAGCCATTGGAGGCTGATTTTGCCAACCAAGTAGCCTAAAGCACCACCACTTTGGCCGGGCAAGTTGGCATCAAATTTGTACAAGCGCAGCCACTCCATAGAGCAGCTGGCGACCAGCAAAACAAACAAGCCCAACCAAAATGCGGCGCGGCTGTGTGTGATGCGCCACCCCGGTCTGTCAGAGGCATTTCCACCACGCAACCAAACCGCCAAGGCCGCTAACCACGCACGCGTCCCCGCGGCCCAGCACCACCAAGCCGAAAAACCAAACAAAAAATACGCAATATCAGCCATCCAGGCGCCAGTTTTGCCCACCCAATTACGCACCTGACCCCCCACGCCAGAGCTGGACCACGAAGGATCCTGCAAGTTGAAACTGAACAGCGACAAAAAGCACAACAGCAAAGCCGTGCCCGCCAGAAACAAACCAAATTCTTGAGCGAAACGGTTCAAGCCGGTGCGCGCAGCAGCTGGCGGTTCAGAATGGGGAGACCCCGTCGGGTTGACAAGCGTGTGGATAGAGTACGTCATAAGAGTGGCCGCAAGCTTACCTTATAGATACCCGTTTTTGGAAGTCCATGGCCCCAATGAATGCCCCCGATGGATGCCCCCGAATAACCCGTGTCGAAATCTGTGCATCCAAGCTTCATACAATCGAGTGCATCCCGGGCGTGCAGCCCATTCCTATTGAAAAGTCGCTACCTCATGTCAAACACCCAACACGCCCAAGTCCTGATCCTCGGCTCGGGCCCTGCCGGTTATACGGCCGCGGTTTATGCTGCCCGCGCCAACCTCAAGCCCCTTTTGATCACCGGCATGGCGCAAGGCGGTCAATTGATGACGACGACCGAAGTCGACAATTGGCCTGCCGACGTTCACGGCGTTCAAGGTCCGGAATTGATGCAACGTTTTCAAGAGCATGCCGAGCGATTCAATACCCAGATCGTGTTTGACCACATCAACAAGGTGGACTTCAGCAAGCGTCCTTTCACATTGACAGGCGACAGCGGCACATACACCTGCGACAGCCTGATCATTTGCACCGGCGCTTCGGCCAAGTACTTGGGCCTGCCCTCCGAAGAAGCCTTCATGGGCCGTGGCGTGTCAGGCTGTGCCACCTGTGACGGTTTTTTCTACCGCGAACAACCCGTCTGCGTGGTCGGCGGTGGTAATACTGCCGTGGAAGAAGCACTGTATTTGTCCAATATTGCTTCCAAAGTTCATCTGATCCACCGCCGCGACAAATTCAAGGCCGAAGCCATCATGATCGACAAGCTGATGGAAAAAGTGGCTGCCGGCAAAATCGTACTGGAAACCAACAGTGTGCTGGACGAGGTGCTGGGCGACGCCTCCGGCGTGACCGGCGTCCGACTGAAAAGTACCGATGGCAACACCACCCGCGATCTGAGCTTGCAGGGCTGCTTCATCGCCATTGGCCACCACCCAAACACCGACATTTTTGAAGGCCAACTGGACATGAAAGGCGGCTATTTGTTGACCCGAAGCGGGTCGCAAGGCTTTGCCACCATGACCAGCGTGCCGGGCATCTTTGCCGCTGGCGACGTGCAAGACAACGTTTACCGGCAAGCCATCACCAGTGCGGGTACCGGCTGCATGGCGGCTTTGGACGCCCAGCGCTTTTTGGAACAAGGCGATCATTGAGCAATTAGCGCTATAATCGCAGGCTTTGCTGAACACAGCGAAAAAGATGGGTTACCGCCACCCTGATCTGGCGAGGTGAGGCGCTTGTCTCAACGATCGCCAGAGGCGCTCGTGTGAACGACCGCCGTAGATATGGAGTGTCCACATGGCACGCGTATGTGAAGTAACGGGCAAAGGCCCCATGTCTGGGAACAATGTTTCCCACGCAAACAACAAAACAAAGCGCCGGTTCCTGCCGAACCTGCAATACCGCCGTTTCTGGGTAGAGACTGAAAACCGCTGGGTGCGCTTGCGCGTTTCCAGCGCAGCTCTGCGTTTGATCGACAAAAACGGCATCGACGCCGTGTTGGCTGATTTGCGTTCGCGCGGTCAAGCTTAATTCCAGTTACTGAAAGGACACGATCATGGCATCCAAAGGCGGACGCGAAAAAATCAAGCTGGAATCGACAGCCGGTACAGGTCACTTTTACACGACCAGCAAAAACAAGAAAACCATGCCCGAGAAAATGTCGATCATGAAGTTCGACCCGAAAGCTCGCAAGCACGTGGAATACAAAGAAATCAAGTTGAAGTAATTCAATTTAAATTTGCAGACCTCGGTTTGCAAGCCTCATAAAAAAACCCGCTAGGCGGGTTTTTTTAATGGTCATTGGCCTGTCCGGCCAATTCATCTCAGATAGGTTTGACAGTTGCTGTACGCAACTGGGCAGAGAAATCACGCAAAGCAGTAATGCCGCTCTCTTCGGCGCGGCGGCACCAAGCTTGCAAATCGGCCGCCAACTGTTCACGGCTGTGCGATGTGTTGAGCCAAATCTGAGATAGCTCATCCCGCATCACGACCATCTTGTCCAGCACAGGATAAGCAGTCCTTGCTTGGGAAAGCAAGGAAACGGCCTCCGCTGGCACTTTTTCGGCAGCGCGGTGAAACCAACGCGAGGCGACCTTGATCACATGGTCATCCACTTTGGCTGACGACACTTCCTGCCTGAAAACGCCGCGCATTTGACGGGCATAACCAGCCATCACTTCATAGCGATTGGCGATCAAGGCCTCCAATGTCTTTTCATCGGCCACGGGACGAATCTCGCCATAAGCCAATTTGGGTGGCGTCTTTTTGACTTTGGCCAAACCTATAGATTGCAGAATTGTGATGTACATCCATCCTATATCGAACTCGTAAGGCTTGACCGACAACTTGGCCGAGGTCGGATAGGTGTGGTGGTTGTTGTGCAACTCTTCGCCACCGATCAGGATGCCCCATGGCGAGATGTTGGTGCTCGCATCTTGCGCTTCAAAGTTGCGGTAGCCCCAGTAATGGGCGGCGCCGTTGATGATGCCGGCGGCAGTCACAGGTATCCACATCATTTGCACCGCCCAGACTGTCAAGCCCAAGGCGCCGAACAGCGTCAAGTCTATGATCAGCATCAGGGCTACGCCTTGCCATGAAAAACGGGTGTACAGATTGCGCTCGATCCAATCGTCGGGGGTTCCGTGACCATATCGCGCCAGGGTATCCAAGTTCTTGGACTCTTTGCGGTAGAGCTCGGCACCTGTCAAAAGCACCGTTTTGATGCCGTGCACATGGGGGCTGTGGGGGTCTTCTTCCTGTTCACATTTGGCATGGTGCTTGCGGTGAATGGCCGTCCATTGTTTGGTCACCTGCCCCGTGGTCAGCCAAAGCCAAAAACGGAAAAAATGCGACACCAGCGGATGCAAATCCAATGCGCGGTGGGCAGAATGTCGGTGCAAATAAATCGTCACACTGGCAATGGTGATGTGGGTCAAGACCAAGGTCACCACCAATACCTGCAGCCAGGAAAAACTCAAGCTGCCATGGGCCAGCCAGTCGATTGCCGCATTCAATACGGCCCAGTCAGGTAATAGCATCAGTCGTGTCTTTCAATGAGCCTGTTTTTAGGCAATCTGTTGATTTTAGGTTTTTAGCTTGCAAAAGAACAGTCTTTTCAAATCCAAGGCCTTTCAGCACTGAACAGAATTTATTTTTTCACCCAGGCCGCAGCAAAAAAACCATCGGTTCCGTGCCGGTGGGGCCATAGACGCAAAAACTCAGCGAGCTCCCCGCTGCACAAACTGGCGGCCTGAGGTACTTTGAGTCGATCCAACTCAGCGGCAACATTCATCACTTCAAAGTCAGGATTGGCTTGCGTGAAGGCTTGTGCAATGGTTTCATTTTCTTGCATCAACACACTGCAAGTGGCGTACACCAAGCGGCCACCGGGCTTGACCAAACGGGCCGCGCTTTGGAGGATGGCCAGTTGTTTGACGGCCAATTCTGCCAGGGCCTGAGGAGTCTGGCGCCATTTCAAATCGGGATTGCGCCGCAAAGTGCCCAAACCCGAACAGGGAGAGTCAACCAACACGCGGTCAATTTTGCCCGTCAAGCGCTTGATGCGTTCATCTCGCTCATGCGCAATCGCAGCCGGATGGACGTTGGACAACTTGCTGCGCGCCAATCGAGGCTTGAGCGCGTCAAGACGGTGCCCAGAGACATCGAAGGCATACAAGCGACCGGTGTTGCGCATGCTGGCGCCAATCGCCAGCGTCTTGCCGCCGGCACCGGCGCAAAAATCAACCACCATTTCGCCGCGATGGGCATCGAGCAACAAGGCCAGCATTTGAGAGCCCTCGTCTTGCACCTCGATAGCACCTCTGGCAAAAGCGTCCAATTTGGTCAATGCCGGTTTGCCTTGAATCCGCAGCCCCCAAGGGGAATAGGGGGTTGGCTCGGTGGCAATGCCTGCCAATTTCAGTTCTTTTTGAATGTCCGCGCGTTTGTCGTGCAAGGCATTCACCCTCAAGTCGAGCGTGGCACTTTGCCCCAGACTTTCAACCAGTGGCCAGAACTCATCGCCCAGCTGGGCTTTGAGGGGCTCGACCATCCATTCAGGCAAATTGTGGCGATGGCGCTCCAAAAATTCTTCCGGTTTGACCCGGTCGCAGCCTTCGAGCCAAGTTTTTTCAGTTTCGTTGACAGCCCCATACAGAAAATCACGCGGCGCATGGAAACCCAAAATGGCCAAGCGGCGCTCTTTGGCGCCACTGCCGGAGCGGGCCAAGTACTCAAAACGAAGTTTGTGCCGCAGCACGTTGTAGGCGGTCTCAGCCAAGGTGGCACGTTCGCGGGGACCCAATTGACGATGTTCACGAAAAAAGCGCGAAACGACCGAGTCGGCAGGATGTTCAAATTGGAGCGTCAGCCTGACCAGTTCGGCACAGGCATCAAGAAGGGCTTTAGGATGCATAGCCCCTATTGTCACACTCTGTGCATTCAGGACTTCACACATGTCAGAAACACTGCCGCCCCTGATCACCACCCGCCCTGGCATCTACCGCCACTACAAAAATCTGTTGTATGAAGTCAAAGGCACGGTGCGCCACAGCGAGTCGCTGGAGCCCATGACTCTGTACCAAGCGTTGTATGGCGAGCGCGGGCTGTGGGTGCGTCCTGCGGCCATGTTCAACGAAAATGTCGAGATCAACGGCGTCCAACAGCCGCGATTTACCTGGGTATCCGAGGCCTCAGCTTCTGAACGCTGAAACACGACCCTGAAAATCAAGCGCGCAATAACTTTTCGATCGCTTGCGGGTACATCAGATGCTCTTGGGTCAGCACACGTTCAGCCAAGCTTTCAGCCGTATCCGAGGGCAAAACGGGCACAACCCCCTGCGCCAAAATGGGGCCATGGTCCAACTCGGCCGTCACCTGGTGCACCGTCGCTCCGGCAAATTTGCAACCCATGTCAATCGCCCGTTGGTGGGTGTTCAGGCCCGCAAAAGCAGGCAGCAAAGAAGGGTGAATATTGATCAAGCGCTGGTGATAATGGCGAACAAATGCCGCCGACAAGATGCGCATAAAACCCGCAAGCACGACCAGGGCAGGTTCGAAGCGGTCGATTTCAACCTGGAGCGCCAAGTCAAATGCCTCGCGGCTGGTAAAAGACTTGTGGTCCAACACGACGACAGGTATCCCATGGCGCCTGGCAATTTCAAGGCCAACAGCATCTGCCCGGTTGCTGACCACGGCAGCAATCTTCGACCCCAAGTTGCCAGACCATTGCCGTTGTTCGGCAGCCTGAAGGATGGCCGCCATGTTGGACCCTGCGCCTGAAATCAAAATCACAATATTTTTCATCAACCGGTGATTATCTCCGCCTTGAATCCCCCCCAAGCGGACACTGCTTGCAGTGATTTGTCACAGCAAAGACGATTTTTTCCGCACGATCGTGCTATAAATTGTTTTTTTTCACAGTCCATTGCTGATGCGTTGGGCATTTCGCCACCTGCTTTTCTGAGAGAGACTCCCCATGGATTTGGCATTCACCCCCGAAGAACTCGCATTTCGCGATGAAGTTCGCACTTGGGTTCAGGGCAACCTGCCCGCAGACATTTCAAACAAAGTGCATGCCGCCATGCGCCTCACGCGCGAAGACATGCAGACCTGGGCCAAGATCCTTGGCAAAAAGGGGTGGCTGGGCTGGGGATGGCCAGAACAATTTGGCGGACCTGGCTGGAACGCCATTCAAAAACATTTGTTCGAAGAAGAATGCGCTCTCGCTGGTGCCCCGAGGGTGGTTCCTTTTGGGCCGGTGATGGTGGCCCCCGTGATCATGGCTTTTGGCAATGCAGAACAACAACAACGCTTTTTGCCCGGCATCGCCAGCGGTGAAGTCTGGTGGAGTCAGGGTTACAGCGAGCCAGGCTCGGGCTCGGATTTGGCTTCACTTAAAACCCGGGCTGAACGGGTTGGCGACAAATACATTGTCAACGGACAGAAAACCTGGACCACGCTGGGCCAGTTCGGCGAGTGGATCTTTTGCCTGGTGCGCACCAGCAACGAAGGCAAGCCACAAACCGGCATCTCCTTTTTGCTGATCGATATGAAGTCGCCCGGCATCACCGTGCGCCCCATCAAGTTGTTGGATGGCGAGTGCGAAGTGAACGAAGTCTGGTTTGACAACGTCGAAGTGCCTGTTGAAAATTTAGTCGGCGAAGAAAACAAGGGCTGGAATTACGCCAAGCACCTGCTGGCCCACGAACGTACCAACATCGCCGATGTGAACCGCGCCAAGCGTGAACTCGAGCGCCTCAAACGCATTGCCAAAACCGAAGGCGTGTATGACGATATGCGCTTTCGAGACGAAATCGCCAAACTCGAAGTCGACATTGTCGCCCTCGAAATGTTGGTGCTGCGCGTTTTGTCGGCAGAAAAATCGGGCAAAAACTCGCTGGATATTGCTGGACTTTTGAAAATCAAGGGCAGTGAAATCCAACAGCGCTACACCGAACTGATGATGCTGGCCGCAGGCCCTTACAGCCTGCCCTTCATCTTTGAAGCCATGGACGCTGGCTGGCAAGGCGACTTTCCGGGCGACAACGTGTCCAACGCCCCGCTGGCGGCCAATTACTTCAACATGCGAAAGACCACCATTTACGGCGGCAGCAACGAAGTACAACGCAACATCGTCGCGCAAACCGTTCTCGGTTGAAGCGCCTGAACTTTCAAGGATTTCAAAATGGATTTCGATTTTTCTGACGACCAGGAACAACTGCGTGATGCGGTCCACAAATGGGTCGACAAAGGCTATGACTTTGACCGCCGCCGCGCCATTGCTGCGGCGGGTGGTTTTGACCGCGCGGCCTACACTGAATTGGCCGAGTTGGGCCTGACCGGTTTGTACGTGAGCGAGGCCCAAGGCGGCATGGGCATGGGCCCGGTTGAGGGCATGGTGGTCATGGAGGCCTTGGGCCGTGGCATTGTGCTTGAGCCCCTGACGCAAACCCTGATCAGCAGCGCGGTGCTCGAAGGCTATGGCCCCGACGCACTCAAAACCGCCTGGCTGGGCCGTATCGCCTCGGGCGAAGCCTTGGTGGTGCTGGCACACCAAGAGCGTCATGGCCGCTACAGCCTCAAGCCCTGCGCGACACAAGCGCAAGATTCTGAAGGCCAATGGACGCTGACAGGCGCCAAAAACATGGTACCCGCAGGCGCTCAGGCCGATGCTTACCTGGTGCCGGCCATGATCGGCAGCACCCTGGGTCTGTTCTTGATGGAGCGCAACGCCAGCGGTGTGCGCACCTCAGGCTATGCCACGCAAGACGGCGCCGCAGCCGCCGATGTGCACTTGGACCACACCCCTGCAAAGTTGGTGACCCGCGACGGTTTGACGGCGCTGGAACATGCCGTGGACATCGGCATCGCCAGCTTGTGCGCTGAAGCTGTGGGCGTGATGGACAAAACCATGGCGATCACCGTCGATTACATGAACACGCGCAAGCAGTTCAACACGACCATCGCCAGTTTCCAGGCCCTGCGTCACCGCGTGGCCGACATGAAAATGCAACTGGAACTGGGCCGTTCGATGAGTTTTTACGCCACGCTCAAGCTCAACGCCCCGGCCGACGAGCGGCGCAGGGCCATGGCACGCGCCAAATACCAACTGGGCGTGTCCATGCGCTTTGTAGGTCAACAAGCGGTGCAATTGCACGGCGGCATTGGGGTGACGGACGAATACATCGTCAGCCATTACTTCAAGAAACTCACGCAATTGGAAATGACCTGGGGCGACACCCTGCACCAATTGGGCGAAGTGTCAGAGCGGATGCAGGAAACGGCCGGCGTCTTCGCCTGATCTGACTCTGAACTGACCTTATTCTGGGGGCCGCTCGCGCAGAAAACTGGCAAAACGCGGCAACCCAGAAGGCGTCCGGTCTCTGTACCGGTAAGTCACCCAAGCACCCACTTCAGGGGGCTTTTCTCTTTGCGCATCGGTCAGTCCTGAACCCAGTGCAAAACGTTGTCCGTTGGGCATTTCGACCAGCAACGCGCCGACACGGCCATTCAGTCGACCTTTGCCCGGCACATGCCCGATGATCCGGGCGTCTTCGTCTTGCGACACTTTCAATTTGCGCAAAAAATCGCTGCGTCCCGCCTGCCAAAGGGCATCGGCATGGTGGAGCACCAAACCCTCGCCACCGCCCTGAACAACCTGCTGCAATTGCAGCGACAAGGCTGACGGATTGGCCACGCGAAATTGTGACAAAGCCTGAACAAAAGGGGTCGGATGCGCGGCCAATACCGCCTTCATAGTCAACAGGCGCTCGCTGAAAGTACCGCCATGTCCCGGCAAATCGAAGACTTGGTACACCACCTCCCGCCACAGTGCGTCCACAGGCGTTTCACGCCGTACGGTGGCAGACAAACGGTCGAAGGTGCCTCGCCCGAGCCACAACTCGCCATCGAGTGGCGTGGGCGGTAAGAAGGCAGTGAACCAGTCAGGCGCCATCAAGGGGCGGCCGCTTCGAAAGTGCAGCCTTTGACCATCCCAGATGGCACGCACACCGTCGAGCTTTTCACTGACCCAATACGCTGCAGGGTCCGACCCAGCGACCCAAGGTGTTGCCAACATCACATGGCCAGCATTGGCATCGGTTTGACTTACGCTGCGCTCTGCTGACCCAGACACAGTTGGCGCTGCCCAGCCAGTCAAAGCACAAGCAGCGCGCACAACGGCATAACGCCGCGACACATAGTTTTTCATTTTCCCTCTCCCTTTACCTTCTTATTTTTTGGCCTCCGGCCGCATCTAGGCGGCACAGTTCAAGGCTTCACAACGCATCACTTCACAGCAGACCGCCTCAATTAATCAAACGCGATGATCGCGGCACATGGGCCATCAAAAACGCCATTTGATCGACCAAAATTCGACGATTGCGCAAAATAAAATCCTCCCACAGACTGGGCACATAAGGCGCATAGAGCAGGGGCATGCCCGCTTGCTCTGGCGTACGGTGGCTTTTGCGGTGGTTGCAGGCTCGGCAGGAGGTGACCACGTTCATCCAGGTATCGATACCTTTTTGTGCGAAAGGTACGATGTGCTCGCGGGTGAGCTCGGTTTCATGAAAATGGTCACCGCAATAAGCGCAGATATTGCGGTCGCGGATGAACAACTTGCCGTTGGTCAAGCCCGGGCGCAACTCAAAAGGATTGATCTTGGGCACGCCCCGTGTGCCAATGATGCTGTTGACTCGGATGATGGATTGATGCCCCGTGATGGCGTTGTGGCCACCGTGAAAGACAGCAATTTCTCGCCCTGCTTCCCAGCGCACTTCTTCAGCGGCGTAATACATGACCGCTTCTTCCAGACTGATCCACGACTGGGGTAGCCCTTGGGCCGACAACTTCAAGACCTTCACTCGCGCCTCCATCCAACAGTTAAAAACCACTGACTTGAAACAT
>Ga0114959_10001400_pt1 | contig 21105 bp, 18 predicted proteins | sample C_130625_EF_Meta_FD_87317 | JGI IMG/M metagenome (GOLD analysis project Ga0114959, IMG submission 87317) | Freshwater microbial communities from Lake Croche, Canada to study carbon cycling - C_130625_EF_MetaG | ecosystem: Environmental > Aquatic > Freshwater > Lake | place: Lake Croche, Canada... | reverse complement strand
GAGCGATTTATCTCATCAATCAATACAATATTGGAGAAAATTGGCCCTTGTTTGAAATCAAAATCGGTAGTTTTAGGATTATAAACGGCCGTTCCCAACACATCCGAAGGCATCATGTCGGGCGTAAATTGAATTCTACTAAAATTTGTAGAAATGGTTTTGGCTAATAATTTGGCTGTCAGCGTTTTAGCTACACCAGGAACGCCTTCCAATAGCACATGACCATCGGCAAAAATAGCGGTCAATAAAAGGTCAATCGTGTTTTGTTGTCCAATGATAATTTTACCGACTTCAGTTCTAATATTGGTTACGGCTTTGTGTAGATCGCTGAGGTCAATTCTTGATTCAAATTCCATTATGTTGATTTTATTTACACATTTTATGAAAATTTTCTATTTGTTCATTCAAGGTAATTAGTTGATTTTCAATGATATAATTATTGTTTTGAACAAAAGAAATATACTCAAAAAGTTCGTTGATTACTGGTAGTGAAATGCCCGATTTATTGCTTAGATCGCTTCTAAATTCTTGGTCTATTTCAGTCGTTTTTAGGTAAAATTTTGTGCGTATAAAGGTCAATAAATGCGCAATTTTCTTTTCAGTAATTAATTTATGGTCCTTCTGATGATAATAAAGACTTCCAATCGTTTCAACAAATTGTAAGGAAGTATTTTTGGGAGATTCCATGATCGGAATAATGCGCTGACGGCGTTTACCTTCGAAAATTAAGTAAATCAATAAGGCCATCAACGTAATACAATAGGCCCATTTTAAGGCAGGCTGGCTGACGATAAACTTCAACGGTGATTCTTGAATATCTTCCTCTCCTCTGGCTTCACGAGATTTTGAAGTACTTCTTGCAGAATTTCCGATTGATATTAAATTTACGTATTCATCCCAGAAAATGGGTTGTTCCGGCAAGTAGGAGAGGGCTTTGAAAACGTAATCTGCATTATCATTTTTTACCATATAATAATTGGTAAAAGCCATGGGAACGGTATTCAAAAAGAAAGTTCCTTTGCCAAAATTAACTCGAACAAAGTTGGGAAAGCCTTTGTTGGTTTTTCCTAATATAGTAAAACTCTTTTTGTTTGGTATTTCAAAATATGTATCTGCTGCTAGTCTTTGATATTTATAATTAGTTGATTTTTTAAGGGTCGTATTCGTAAAATTAATGCTTACAGAATCATTCAAGGCTAAATCTTTTAGGAAAGCAGTTTTAAAATTAAGGGCAGCTTCGAGCCCAAAAAAGTTCTCGGAAGCAATGAAAACGGCGTTGCCCTTCAGAACATAGTTCAAAAGTTTGATAAGCGCCAATGAATCAGCTCGAAATTACCGAAATACGTATAAATAGTTACTTTTAAAAGGAAGTATTACACCGTTTTTTTTACTAAAAAAGGGCACTTTTTCATCCGAAATCTTTTGATTCGGAAAAACATTGGGAAGCACTTTATATAACAATTCGCAACCGTATGGAATTTTGTCTTTGTTGGAAAAAGTTGGCGTCCAATCGGTTGGTTTTGGTTTATAAATTTCAATTAAAACAAAACTGACAAGGGTGCTAATTAAAATGATCAGATAAATTCGGTGTTGTTTCATGTTTTATTAATCTTCCGAACCATCATCGGTAACCGTTGACAAACCCACTATTTTATCGTTCTGAACAGTAATTTCCAAAAATGAATCACTTCGGCCAAATTGTACGCTGACGGTGGTAACCCAATCATCTACGGTGTTATCAACGTCACGAAGTTTATACGATTTTGGAAAACGTTTTTTGACTTTATTCATTGGGTCACCAACCTTTAAACCACCTAAGTTTTGGAGACTAAATTTGGGCGTTGTCAATTCAAAACCACTTACATTTTCATCTACTACGAAAAATGCATCTTTTCCATACAAATACATTTCGAAATGGTTAGATGTCTGAGAATCAGGGGTTTCTTCTTTTCTTACCGAGTCCGGAGTGCCTAATTTTTCTAAGATTATACCATAATTTGAACCCAGTTTTATGCCAGAAATGTCCATGGATTGGAAGTTTAGCGTGTCATAATCTTCTTCGCCATCCGCTCGTGTGTTAGACTTGAAAGCGCAGAAAGTAAGGCTGATTAAAAATGTAAAAAGAATAGTAATACTGAATGATTTCATGGCTTATTTTTCATTGTCCATTCGCAAAAACGGAATTACTGAATGTTAAAAATTGATTTTTGATACTTATAAATTGGGCTTCATCAACGGGAAAATCACCATACCAAGTGTATTCAAATTGAAGTGTAATTTTTTCAAAATCTGCCCGCAAAGTTGGCGAATTTAGTTCATAAACGTAAGAACGATTGGTTTTATTGATTCGCCAATCAATCATTTTGCAGTCGGCTAGTTCTTTCAGCGTTTTTAAATAATATAAACGAACCGCTAAACGATAGTTTTTTTGAGTAATTGCTTCGGTGATTGCTTCCGTAAAGAGAATAGCGTGAATATTTTCAGCAAGTCTTTGGTAAGGAATTTCGTTATCATTTTTCTTTCGATATATTCCCCGAAAATCAAGGCCCATGAATTTCAAAGTTACATAAACCACCACGCTCGCAATAAACACATAGGCTATTATTTTCCAGAATGTTGGGTTGCCAACACCCGTGAAAAGATGACTAAACCAATTTGAAAATCGTTTTAAAAAACGTTGCCACCAAGTATCAATAAGCTGCAATTCTTGAATATCATATTGATAATCTTTGGATTTTTTTAAATCAGTCATCTTGCTTTCTGAAGGCTTTCTGACGTTTATTTTGGATGAATCTTGCGTTACGTTTGGAAAATATTCTTTCGATGGAATTGCCGAACTGGAATAGATTATAAGAAATATTAAACCATAAAATAGGATTGTTTTTCTAAGGGTCAGACGATGGTTAGACCACCTGATTTTACCGCAATTATCCTGCCGGCCAGTATGTAACGAAACCTTCAACCGTCTCTTAAAGGTCGAAAGTTGACCATTATTCATTATTCTCTAATTTAATATTCCCCATCTTCGTTCAAATCTAATTTCTTTTGTCCAATACCTTCAATGAGTATTCTTAGTCCATTTCCTTCTCGTTTTTCTACTAAATTAAAATACTGAAAACTTATTGCCACGTGGGTAAGCGAAGATACAATTACTTGTCCAACCGTTGAAATCACAGTAGTAATGATTAAAGGAAGATTGCTAGAAACATTTCCATCAACTTTTAGGACTTTCATGAAAGTTACAATCATGGCAGGAGCGCCAAATATCACCGAAATGAATGAATTGATAATGGTAATAATTATAATCAGCCCGAAAGTTGACCACCATTTATCTTTTATCAAAAACCTTGCTCTTCCTAGTGACTCCAAACCGTTCATTCCTTCATAAGCCACAATAGCTGGGCTTAAGGAATACATTATTCCAAAATAACCGATTGGAATAATAGCAATTAAACCAACTATGACTGCTAAAAAACCGCCTAGAAAACTATTTCCAAGACTAATTAATGCGCCAATAATTCCTCCGAAGGTCAACAATATTAAAACAATAATCAGAAATATAATTCCGTAGCTCGCTAAAACTGGCAAGAAAATGATTCGCATTCTCGCCCAAACAACTTCAATTGTGATAGATGCTGGATTTTTGGTTTTTTTATATTCAGTCATAAAGGCATACACCGTTATGGCCACTGTAACCGAAGCTAAAATTATGAAAATGATCGCAATTAAATAATTCAATGTAAAAATACGAAATATACTATCACCGAAGGAATTGGCAAAAACTTCCCCAGTATTTGTTCCACGAGGTTCAGCTGCCCCTGATGAAGTAAAGACTAAACTGTTGCTTTGAAAAATGCCGTTGGAAATTCCGCCAATCATACTCAATGGCCCAGCGAAGTAAAGTAGTGATAAAAATATGATTTTGAAATTTTGTGAAACAAAGCTAAAACTGGCATTGATTTTATCGCTAAAATCACGTTCTTGAGGTAATAATATCATGGCAGTTGGGTTTCGGTTTTCTGGGTTTTTGGGGGTATTCGGCCAATCCCTAATTCGCTAAACTTCGTTTAACTAGTTGAATAGGATAAATAACAAAATACCAGATAATGAATAATCCCGATGGAATAATAATCATCAAACTCGGCAAAAGTCCCAAGTGCCTTCGGGTCAAAAAACTCTCAATAAATCCTGCGATGATAAATAAAGGAACTAAGCCAATTACGATCTTTAAACCCTGCTTTGCTCCTTTTTTGAAGGATTCTAAACGGGTAAAAGTTTTCGGGAAAATGAGACTATTTCCCATGACCAAGCCCGCACTACCCGCAATCACAATGGAGGAAATTTCTAAGGTTCCGTGAAGCCAAATCGTTAACAACGACGTTTCCAAAAATCCGTGTTGATAGCAAAAATACTGAAAAACACCGACCATAACTCCGTTAGTAAACAAAAAATATCCCGAACCAATGGAGAAAAATACGCCCATGACAAAGACAATAAACGAAACTCGGATATTATTTATCGTGATCATAAAAAACATATTCAGCTCATCCTGACTTCCATAAACAGCTAGAGGGTCGCCTTTTTCAACATTTTCTAAGGTCATATCCACATAATCACTCCCTAAAATTAGTCTCGCAAAAGTATCATCATAAGCCGCCGAAACTACTCCAATAAACGCTGCAACCGTGAAAATAATGAATGAACAAAGCAATTCTCTTTGGTAGTTATGCAAAAGAAAGGGTAATTCTTCTTTCCAAAATAAAATGAAACGATTAGCTTTTTCTCGTTTATTAGCGTAAATTTCCCCAAAAAATTTACCCGTTAATCCGTTTAAATAACTCGTAGTGGGTGATTCCGGATAGAATGTCCGAGCATAAGAAAGGTCGTCGGTCAATTGAATAAATCGTTCAGATAGCACGTCAGGGTCGGACGTGAGTGTATCTTGCTCAAATATTTGCCATTTATCAATGTTCTGTTTTTTGAATAATGCTTCCCGCATAAAGTTTTGGGTGTATATTAAGGAACAGTTTAAAAATTACTTGTCATGTAATTAATTAGACTAATAAAATAAAATAAATTAGACAAGCCAAAGTGAAACATAGAGGTTTAGAGAATTAGAGAAAAATCAAAACAGAGACTCTAATACGCTAACCCTCTATGTTAAATCATCATGTGTTATTTTTAATCCATTCCCAAGTTTGGAATTTGTTAAAACCAGCGATGTCTTTTATCTTTCGGAAAGATACAAAACTTTTATAAAAACACCGTATCAATGAGTCAAATTCAAGTACAGACAACCCAAAATGTAGCACTTTCGTTCACATCTGCCAGCGTTGGCGACCGCATTTTAGCCCATGTTATCGACTGGACAATTTTTATTGCATGGTTTCTGATTTTTGCACTCGTGGCTTCGGGTATGGGAGATGCTTTATTTGGCAGTAAGATTGGGACCGTGGTTTTCTTTATTTTTATGTTATTACCCATCATGCTTTATGACCTACTATTGGAAGTCTTTATGAACGGCCAAACCTTAGGAAAACGAGCCATGGAGATTCGAGTATTGGCTTTGGATGGCAGCCCGCCCACACTTGGTGCATACGTCATGCGATGGATGTTTAGATTGGTGGACACTGGAATATTCGGTTCGACGGTAGCATTGGTAGTGGCGGCAGTCAATGGGAAAGGGCAACGCTTGGGCGATATTGCCGCAGGTACCGCCGTTGTAAAATTGAAACAAACCGTGGGTTTAGCGCAATTGAAGCAAGAAACAATCCAAGAATACTACGTTTCTATGTTTCCAGAAGCCTCTCTTTTGTCTGACCGTGACGTAGTAACTATCCGAGCGGTTTTAAAAAAAGGAAAAGATGAAAATAATGTTGTTTTAGTAAAGGAAGCTGCCCGCAAAGTAAAAGAAGTAATTGGTGTTCAGTCGGAAATGGAAAATATGGCGTTTTTGCATCAGATTCTTCAAGACCATACTTATTTGATGACGGTGGAATAAATTACCCTCAAATCGTTGCCAAAAACATCTTCCGATAGTTTAAGGGACTGTATCCGGTTACGATTTTAAACTGTTTGTTGAAATGTGAAACGTTCCCAAAGCCACTTTCAAAGCATACTTCTGCTACTTGTTTATCAGTAGAATTGAGTAAGTTACAGGCGTGTTTAATTCTAAATTCTGTTACTAAATCTAAAAAGGTCTTCTTCGTTATTTTCTTGAAATATCTACAAAAAGCTGTTTCTGTCATGTTGGTTAAATAAGCCGCTGTTTCCAAGTGAATATCCTCGGTATAATGTCCAATTACATAGGCATAAACTTTATTAATTCTATCCAAATCAATGGCCGATAAAGCGTATCGATCAGGCTGATTGTCAATAATTTCGAAGTCATTTGAAATAGCAATGGTATTTAATAAGTCTAATAAACCCAGTAGCTTTTGAAAAGGCGGAACGTTTAACAAAAAAATCATCTCTCTGGATACTCTTTCCCTTGTTTTTCCCGAAATTAAGATTCCAGATTTTGCGCTTACCAACAAATTTCTAATGGGGGCTGTCTCAGGATTTTTAAAGAATCCTTCTCCCAAAAAATCTTCCTTGAATTGCACAACGATTGAACGAGCTGAATTTTCATTTCCTATGCCATCGTTTTTCCAACAATGTGGCACATTTGAACCCAATAAAACTAAATCTCCTGCTTTGAAATCAGCAACTTGATTCCCAACAAAGCGTTTTCCTTCACTTTTGAGAATAAGTGTTAGTTCAAATTCTGGATGAAAATGATAAGGGGCATCAAAGTAGGGAAGATTAAATTGGCGGAATAGAAATGAGCCATCCGTGGCTTTATCTAATTGTTCAAGGGAAGCTTTCATTAAAGGAACATTTCATCAAGTGGATATAAGTAGTGCGTAGGATTTAGGCATTAATTATGATTGAAAAAAATATTTCAACATTAGTTATTTATACCAACAGAAACAACTTATAAATACATACGGCTACTCAACAAAGCATTATGATGATAAAATTGCACAAAAAATGGCAAAAAATGACAATTGATATCTGAAAACTATTGAATTAATTTGTAAAAGATTGTCAAATTAATAAAAAGAGAAATGAATAAAGTAACTCTATTGCCAGATTTAATACAAAATTATTCGATTACGAAAGAACAACAAGCTGATTATCAGGCAAATGGACATATAATATTGAAGAATGTTCTAAATTCAGCAGAAGTAAAAAGTTATCGTGAGGTTATTGTCGATGCTGCGGAACACTTCAATACTGAAAAACGAATAATGGAAGACCGTGACACCTATGGAAAGGCTTTTTTACAAATTATGAATCTTTGGGAAGTCGATGAAAGTGTTAAAAAATTTACGCTGGCAAAACGTTTTGGTAAGATTGCCGCAGCATTAATGGGCGTTGAAAAAGTGAGAATTTATCACGATCAAGCCTTGTTTAAAGAAGCAGGAGGTGGACATACACCTTGGCACCAAGACCAGTATTATTGGCCCCTTGAAACCCAAAAAACCATCACAATGTGGATGCCACTGATGGATATTTCCGTGGAAATGGGAATGCTGACTTTTGCCTCTGGGTCGCAGAAATTGGGATTTATGGGTAATTTGGAAATTTCAGATAAATCGGAGGAAATTTTAGGAAATCTTGTAAAGGAAAACAACTATCCGATTACTCGGGCGGAGGTCATGAATGCGGGTGATGCTACTTTCCATGCAGGCTGGACACTCCACTCGGCTCCAAGAAATTATTCGGATAAAACACGGGAAGTAATGACCATTATTTACGTGGAGGACGGTGCAGTTATTAGTAAACCTAAAAACAAAAATCAAGAAGCGGATCTTTTAAAATGGTTTAAAGGTTTGCCGATTGGAAGTTTGGCGGCTTCGGACATTAATCCTGTGGTTTAGTTATTGATTAAGCGTAATTGGGAAGTAGCAATACTTGATTTTTAGAATTGTAACATATGCTTTTCCGAAAACCACTAAATAAACCTGTAATCAATGTTTTGGACAACCACAGTCATTTTTCTTAAATAGTCCCCATAAAAAGCCTTTTTTGCGACGACGTTTCACTGCTGTTTTTGCCAACGATGAGCTCTCGGAAATATTTGGTTTTTTATATGAAATAGTAACGGATGCTTCGGTTTCAACTTGAAAGCTAGCAAAAAAGACGGTTAAAAGGAGAAGCTTTTTCATGTTTTGAATTTCTTTTCAGATGATTTCATACACAATTTTACAATATTATTGATTTTTTGGACTAGAGAATAGAAACGAAAATATTGTGCCAAATTGTATCATTGGCGTCAAAAAGTTACTCAATTATGTATTATTTGGCGGAAATGTTAATCGAGCGCATTTCCGCCAAGCAGTGCAGAGTTGAGAAAAGTTATTCAGTTAAATCGTCTCGAAAGATTTGAAAGCCTCCAAATTTCTAATTATACAACTCCTTTAACTATTAAACTTTTTCTTAAAACTTACTCTTCAAATAAGCAAGGGCTAAATCATAAGCATCTTCGCCAGCTACTTTATCATATTTTGGATTGGATGGATTCGCAAAAGCGTGTTCTGCATCGTAACTTTTAACTTTAATTTTTTTGCCGGCCGTTGCCATATCTTTTTCAAATTGAGCTACAACAGCGGGTGAAATCCATTGTTCTTTTCCAGCAAAAAGACCTAAAACGTCGCAATTAAGCGTTTTTAGTTTTTCAACGTCTTTCTCGGGCATTCCGTAGTACATCACGCACCCAACAGCTTGTTTGCCTTCCAATAAAGCCGATTTCAAGGATAATCCACCGCCAAAACACCAACCCACCGAAGCAATTTTTGCGTCCTTTCCTACGTGATTAATTGCACCTTCAATGATAGCAGCCAAACGTTTTTGGTCAGCGCCCCCCATCAACTTTCCCGCTTCTTCAGGGCTTGTGGCTACTTTACCATCATACATATCAATTGCCATTACGTTAACATCTTGTAAATCATTATAAAATGTTTCAGATTGCTTTTTGATATAATCATTCAAACCCCACCATTCTTGATAAACAAACAGATATTTGTTTGATTTTTTAGTTGATTTAATTAAGAATGCATTCGCCGTTTGTCCGTCGGGCGTTTTAAATTTTATCATTTCGCCTCCTGCCAAACTCACATGCGTGAAGGGAAGTGGAGATTCGTGTGCCTTTTGGAATTCTTTCGTTGAAGCCATTAATTGCATATCGTCTTTATTGCAATCAGCCTTTGAAACCGATGAGCAACAACTTTGCGAAAGTCCGATTTGTGAAAAACCGAAATAACCTACGGTTGATACAATAAGCGTTAATAAGAATTTTTTCATTGGATGTTTATTTTTGTTTATAAAGCATTAACGGATAAATTTAAGAAAAGGTTTATGGTTTCAAGGAAGTCCTCTTGTCGAAGAACGACTTCCTTAAATATAATTTTATTTAGGATGATAAATTTGCTTCGCTTCCTTCAATACCACATTTTTATCCAAGGTCATTTTCTTGGTTTTTTGTTGCGAAAACAATTCCATTTGGTCCGCATAATGTGGATTATCAGGATGATTGGAAGCTCCATAACAGTTAATACTTTCAATTTCTGGCAGGGCATCTTTTGAGAATTTTACCAATTCAATGTATGATTCACCCGCATTTGCCTTGACTTTACCATTTTTATAGGGCACTGTTCCCATAGCAGCCAACACATCGGGAATCCCGAAAATCGGTAGTTCTTTATTTCCACGAACCAATTTTTGCATATCCCCTAATTTTATATCCACCGTTCCAAAATTTTTAAGCAAATGATTTTGGGCAAAACGCAATCCTTCTAAACAATTATCCACCGTCAATTTCTGAATATTTCCATCGTGTTGATAATATTTTTCATTGCAGTAATCATAGAATAACTTAAAAACTACTGCATCTGGATTATCAGCATCGGCACGTTTATTCCAGTGTTGTATTTTCTCAATGATATGTTTTAAGTCCGGATAATCAACTGGTTTTAAGTCATATAGTGTTGATTCGTTAATAAAATAGCTCAATTTTTCGGGTAATTGCAAATCGTATTTTATTTTCTTGAAATCATCGTAACTCACTTTTTGGTACTGTGAAACTAATTCCATAAATCGTTTACTCCTATTCGTTTCCCAACGTTCAACGCCCATGGTAGCATCAAAATTTTCGGGTTTTAAATTTTCTTCGGGAGCGGTGGCACTGTAGGGTGTATTGTTTGAATTATACACATAACCCGCTTTCGGATTCAATATTTGGGGTAATTCTTGAATAGGATGGTAAGTATCCCAAAGGTTTTCGGAAGTATTCCCTGCCAATGTTCCCGTCCAATTGAACTTTGGATTTCTGAGAGGGATTTTTCCGTTGGTGATATAGAAAATATTATCTTCTTTATCGGCATAAATAATGTTAAAACCTGGGATTGAAGTCATTTTTAAGGCGTCATAAAATTCGGTATAATTTTTTGCCTTATTCATTTTGTACCATTGTTCCATCGGTTTTATGTCGAAAAGCGAAGCAAATCTGATGGAAAAAGTGCCTGTTTTCCCCACGACGGTTGGGCCATATTTACTCCAGTAAATTTTCTTTTTCACGCCAATCACAATGCCTTTGATTTTCACTTTAAGCTTCACGGTTTCTTCTTCCAAATCTAGCCATTGGTTATCGAAACGGTATTGATTTTTGTTTTCGGGATTAATTTCTAATTGATAGACATCTAATTTATCATGATAATTTACCGTGTGCGCCCAACCTAAATTTTCATTTACGCCGTGCAAAATGGTGGCTGCGCCGGGAAAAAGTCCTCCCAAAGCATTCCAACCTTGTTCGCTACAAACGTGTGCTTCATACCAGGAGGCTGGTCCTTCGAGGGGTTGATGTGAGTTGATGTTGAGGTAGGTTTTACCATCGGTAGTTTTTCCAGAACTGAACGCAAAAGCGTTAGAAGCTTTCGGACGAAATTCTTCCAAAGTAGCAACTTTACCATTAAAAATGGTTTGCAAAGCCCGGTCGAAACCCGAAAAAGAGGCAATCGAAAGCATAGAGGCCGTTAATTGGTCTTCAATCGTAGCGGGGAATGCTCCTTTCACCAAAACCTCTTTCGGATGATTTTTGGCGTAAGCATTTATGCCTTCCACATAGCCCGTGAGCAAGGCTTTATATTCGGGGGAAATGGTATTGATGTTATCTTGAACCATTTTTCTGGCACGAATCAAGGCTACGGCATAATCTATCGCAGCACCGTTTTTACCCAGATATCTTCCCAATAATTGCTTACCGCCCAAAAGTGTAAATTGAATGGTTTTGAAATCGTCTTCGGCATGAGCGTAAGCCAACCCATAAGCTACTTCAGGATCGGTTTTGGCAAAAATATGAGGAACTCCCCACGAGTCTCTTGCAATGGTTACATTCTCAGGATTTATCTGTGCATGAATGAGTTGTGGGACAAAAAATATTAGGAAAAGAAGTGTTTTTAGTATGTTCATGAAATGGTTTGTCTTTGAATAATCGAATCTATTTATACTTATTCAATCAAATGGAAATATTCTCGATCAAAAACTCGAAAATATAACCACGGAGGCAAGGTGGCAAAGCCCGGTTGCATATCATCAAAAGTAGGTCGTTGACTCACATGAGCGAGCATACAATCACGTTTGTAACGTCCATAAGGAGCAATATTTACGCACAAATCTGCTTGTGGAAGTCCTTTTTTGGGGTCTTTCGGATAATTTTTTCTAAAACCTTCAGCAATTTTTAAGGCAAAAGCAATCATATCTTTGGGCAAAGTAACTTGATATAATTTCTTAGGAGAAAAACCAGGTTTTCCTTTATCTTCTCGAAAAACTGCTAAAACTGCTTTTGAAACATTTCGATGGTCGGGATGCCCGTACAAACCCACTTTATCATCCAACGTAAAAAGGACGGAAGGCTGATATTTTTGGATTAACGAACGAACCACTTTTTTTAGCGAATCCATCGGTATAGTTGAAGTGCCAGAATCGGGGAAATCAAACATTTCGTGGTGATTTAACTCCAAGATACTCGCTATTTTATCTACTTCTTTGGTGCGTCTTTGTCCCAATTGTTTTTTGAGTTTATTCAGAGAGGTATCTGCTAATTCGTTAATTTTAGAAACATCAATAATACTGCCATTTAATCCCGCTTCTCCACGTGTCATGTAACAAATACTTGTTTCAACGCCTTGGGATTTCAACATTCTCATGGTGCCGATGATTGTAATTTCATCGTCAGGATGCGCAAAAATAGCTAAGGCTTTTTTGGGTAAATTCTCAGGAATTAAAGTGTCTGTTTGCGGTACATTTTTATCCTGAATTTTGGAACGGAAATAAAAGAGCCCAGTGAACATCAACAATATTGTAAGGGACAAAATGATGAATAGTTTTTTCATATTTGGAAGAATTCAAACAAAAAAGAGGCATAATGCCTCTTTTTTGTTAACTAAAAACTTGTATTTTATTACTTGTTCAATAATTCATCAAACGTCAATCCAACATAAAATAATGAACCAACTGATGGGTTTCCGTATCCAGTGTTATAAGAATTTCCCAAAATATTACTTCCACCAACTTTAATAATTGTTTTGATGCTTGGAATTTTCTTGCTAATCTGCATATCAAGCGTATTGAACTGTGGAACGTAACCAAGTCTTTGCGCTGAAACTAAAGTACTTGCAATTCCAGAAGGACCATCAAATGCTTCTTGATATCTCCAAGTAACGTTAAATCCAAAACCAGAACTTGCAATGTTACGATTCGACAAGCTCGCATTAACACGGTATAAAGGCGTTGAATAACCAGTTTGCTGTTGATCGGCAGGAATGTCTTTTTGGTTTGTTACCTCATTACGAGCACCATTCAAACCCAAAGCAAAACCTCCTGGCAATGAATAATCAAACCCTAAACCCCAACCGGCTGTTTTAACATCAACGCTGGTGTTGGTAGAAATTGAGTAAACATTTAATGCATTAATATCTTGAGGCTTAGCGGCCGTAGTAACTGTCACGCCATTAATAAAGTCTGTGTAAGTGCTTGCATAGTAATACGCATCCACAAACAATCTTTTGCCCAATAAGCCTTTGTAACCAATCTCCCAAGTACCTACTTTTTCTGGCTTGTATTCTGCAAAAGTTACAGCCTGTGGAGCGGCACCTGATGCCACTGAAATAAATGAATAGGCTTGTTGTCCTTTCAAATATCTATCACGCAAAAATGGTAGACCACCCAATAAACGAGCACTGCCCACGAACAAATCAATGTACTGATTTTGCGTGGTTGGCATGCGGAAACCTGTTTGGTATGATACTCGGAAATTGCTGTTATCATTCAAAGAAAGTACTCCCGCAATACGTGGTGTAAATTGACCAGCGAAGTTTTGGTTTTTATCGTAACGCATTGAACCCGATAATTTGAATTTATCATCAAACATTTTCTTCCCTAACGATACATATCCACCATACTCTGTAATATCAAATTCCTTTTTATCATTATCCAAAGCGAAAAGCGTGCCGCCAGAGTTTAAGGCGAAGTTACGATAATTTGCACCCACGATTACTTCCAAAGCATTGTTGAATTTTTCAGTCAAATTATACATCCCTTCTACATGGTACATCGCCGTTTTGTCATTGAACTTTGAACCAATTTTACGAGCCGACGCTGGTGCTAAAATCCCTGGGATTGCTCTTCCTTTTGATTCCTCTGAGGCAGCATTAAATTCGGGTGTTCCAGGCAAAAAACGACCTTTATCGGCATTTGCTCTGGCCGAACCATAAAATGATGCAGGACTAACGCCGGCAACGGCAGTATTGGCAGCGGTGATTGCTTCTGTTGGTGTTTTACCACCTGCTAAAGCACCACCAAGTGCGTTTCCATAAGCCGTCAAAGCAGCTAAACCATAAGTTCCTGCAAAACCTGTAACGAAATCCCCGTACCAATCTTCACTTTTTTTCCAAGACTCATTGATGCCTTGGGCTAACAAAGAGTTGGCATAAGAGTCTCCCGAATTCTCTTGGGTGGTATATCCACGAAGATAAAAATTAGAACCTTTCAATTCAGCCTTTGCTTGCCACAAGGTAAAATTCTTGATTGAATAACGGTCAGACCCAGTGTATAAACTGGTTCCAAAGCCATAGTTTCCTTGAATAACAGCCTCAATTTTATCGTTGATACGATAATGCAATGCTGCGTTCAATTTCAAACTTTTGGTCGTGTAGTCAGCGATAGAATTTTCTTCATATCCGGTACGTGAAACGAAAATAGTATTGTTTGGGAAAACTGAATTAAAAATTGCTGTTGGAGATAATAAACCACCTGTCAATTTCGAAATACCCTGAATACCATCATTTAAAGCGTTAGCTCCGGCAGGTGCTCCTAAAATTGGTTTTAAAACAGCATTGAAATTTAACCCTGTACTTGACTCATCACCATAAACGTTGATACCGTCATATCCTTGGTCAGTTGCTCTTGTTCCTTGGTTTGCTCCAAAACCGTTTTTTAAACTTTGATTATTAAAATTATTTGCTTGCCAATCTTGTGCTTCTAAGTAAGCAAGGTTGACCTTGAACGCAAATTTGTTGTTGAATGCTTTTGCGTAACGTAAAGCGAAATCTGTATAACCCGTAGAAGCGGTTTTGCGACTATTTTCGTTCATAGTTCCAATTTTTACGTTGGCACTCAGTCCCTGATATAAAAAGGGGCTTTTCGAATTCATCAAAATAATTCCGTTCATGGCATTTGGACCGTAAAGCGCAGATGCTGCACCGGGAATTAATTCAACGCTTTCTAAATCTAATTCACTAATACCCACGATATTTCCTACGGCAAAGTTCAAACCTGGCGCCTGATTATCCATTCCGTCCACTAATTGAACCACTCTAGGATTACCATTTCCGTTGAATCCACGGGTAGTAACTGACGAAAACGTCAAACTTTGTGTGTTTACGTCAACCCCTTTTAAGTTTTTTATGGCATCATAAAACGATGCTCCCGGCGTGTTTTGAATGGCACGTAAGTCCATTTTCTCGACTGAAACGGGTGATTTCATCACACCTTCTTCCACTCTTGAAGCCGAAACGACAACTTCCTGACCCAAGATATCTTGCTCCTCCATTTTGATATCGAAGTCAGATTTGCTTTGTGTTATGGTAATTTCTTGTGTTTTGTAACCAATGCTAGAAACAGCGATGGTAAATGGTGTTGGGGTCGTGGTTGAAAGCGAAAACGAACCTTTGGTATCCGAAATGGTACCAATTACTTTTCCTTTCACGGCGATGCTCACCCCAATTAGTGATTCTTTAGAAGCTCCGTCGCTAATCTTGCCAGAAATTTTAGTTTGTGCGAACGAAGATGCCGCAAATAATATAATCGAGACAAAGAGACTTAGCCTCATTTTAGTAAAAAAGTTTTTCATAAAATGACTTTTTAGTGAATTGAAGGTTAAAATACATTAGTTTTGTAATACAAATTTGCAAATATTTCCGTAAAAACTAGTTATTTTTTCTGATTATTATGCACGCATACTAAAATATTTTATAATTTTTCAGATAATTATACAAAAATAAACAATCTTATGGTTTCTTACAAAAGTCTTTTTTTATATTTATTATTCATAATTGTCTCATTATCAGGATGTAATAAGGGAAATTATCAATTAAAGAGTCATTTTTCAGAAAATTTAATACCCTCACAACCAGATTACTCAAAAACCGAAAATTGGGCGGCGCTGCCTACAAAAAATGATCCGGCTGACCAAGTACCAATTAAATCTAATTTGAAAGACGGTCAAGCAACGGCAAAAGTGGATGTATTTTTCCTGCATCCAACCATTTTTACTAAACAACCTAAAAATCAATACGAATGGAATGGAGACGTAAACGATACCGATTTGAATAATTTGGTTGATTACTCTACGATTCTTAATCAGGCATCGGCTTTTAACGGCTCTGGAAAAATTTATGCTCCACGTTACCGCCAAGCGCATTATCACGTCTTTGTCACCGCTAATAAAGACGATAAAAAGAAATCACTAGACTTGGCTTACAGTGACATCAAGGCAGCATTTGAATATTATATTAAAAACAACAATCAAGGTCGTCCGATTGTGATTGCTTCGCACAGTCAAGGCACGGTTCACGCCACTCGCCTTATTAAAGAATATTTTGATGGAAAACCCCTTCAAAAACAGTTGGTAGCAGCTTATATTATCGGAATTGCTACGCAACCTAACGTTTTTGAAGATATAAAACCTTGCAAATCAGGCGATGAAACGGGCTGTTTTGTTTCTTGGAACACCTACGGGAAAGATTTTTACCCTAAAAGTCATCAATCTGGTTTGTATGCTGCCGTCAGTACAAATCCGTTAACGTGGACATTAGATTCCACATACGCCCCTGCTAGTTTGAATAAGGGGGGAGTGGGCAGAAATTTTACAATGTATCCCAACATTGTTGATGCACAAAATCACGAAGGGATGGTTTGGATAAATCGCCCGCACATTACAGGCAGCAAACTTGTAAAAAATGAAAGTTGGCACGTTGCTGATATTAATTTTTTCTACGTAAATATTAGAGAAAATCTGGCTCAAAGAATTGAAAAATATTTAGCTTCCACCCATTAGCACTAACGTATAATTCTTAAATAATTAATAACAAAAATAAATACTTACGCCTCAATGCTCATGGCTTAAAGCAAAAAATCTATGAATAATAATTATGTGGTAATCATGGCTGGAGGAGTTGGAACACGTTTCTGGCCATTCAGTCGCTCAAAAAATCCGAAACAATTTCATGACGTTTTAGGAACGGGAAGAACCCTTTTACAGCAAACTGCCGACCGTTTTGAAGATATTTGTCCGAAGGAAAATATCTACATTGTCACAAGTGCTGAATATATCGAAATTATCAAGACGCAATTGCCTTTTATGAGTGATAGTCAGATATTGGCTGAGCCTTCTCGTAGAAATACTGCCCCGTGTGTGGCTTATGCTTGCTATAAAATTGGGTTAAAAAACCCCCAAGCTAATATCATCATTGCACCAGCCGACCACATTATTTTACGAGAAAAAGAGTTTGAGAAAAGAATTCTTATTGCGCTCGCAGCCTCGGCAAATCAGGATGTTTTGGTAACCTTAGGAATTACTCCTACTCGCCCGGATACTGGTTATGGATATATTCAATATTTGCAAACACAAGAGGAAGTAAAAAAAGTGAAAACTTTTCGTGAAAAGCCAACGCTTGACCTCGCTAAACTGTTTGTAACCAGCGGTGAATACGTCTGGAATGCAGGAATTTTTGTGTGGAATGTTCAAGCCATAAAAAAAGCGTTTGCCAAAACAAGCCCAGCCATTCATGAAATTTTCAGCAGGGGAGAATCTTGTTATTTTACGGATAAAGAAACCGATTTTATTAATGAAGAATACAAAACATGCGAAAGTATTTCCATTGATTATGCGGTGATGGAAAAAGCTGATAATGTCTTTACGGTTTTGGGGGATTTTGGATGGTCGGATTTAGGAACTTGGAAATCTTTGTATGAAGTATCAGAAAAGGATGAAAATCAAAACGTTGTTGATGGAGAAACAATGCTCTATGGAGTTACCAATAGTGTTATCAAAACACCAAAAGATCGATTGGTGGTTATACAAGGTCTGGATGGCTATATCGTAGCAGAATACGGTAATGTTTTAATGATTTGTGAAAAAGAGCAAGAACAATTTGTGAAAAATTTTGTGGCAGACGCAGGCAAGAAAGGTAAAGAATTTGTGTAGTGGATAGAGATAGATTTTAGACAACATAGGTAATAATGGCTTAGGTTTGGGATTTTGAGCTGATACCTTTGATCTCTGCAACCTAAAATCTGAGCACTACTGAGAAGCAATATCCATCAAATATTTTATTTGGGTAATAATTTCTACATTACTGGGGCAGTCTATATCTTGCCCAACTACCTGATAACCAGTCATTAATATCTTAGACTCGGGAAATTCTTTGGATAGTTTATAAACGTATCTTTGAATTTCATTTTGTCCTGGAACCGATGTGATCACGGTGAAAATATAGTCTGGCTTGTGCATTCCGTGGGCAAAACCTAGTTCAGCGAAAGGTAAACTTTGACCCAAATAAATAACTTTATTTTGTCTCGAACGAACGATATAGTTAGCAAAAAGCAAGCTAATTTCGTGCATTTCACCCTCCGGCAAATATAATAAATATTTTTTAGCGCCGGTTCTCAACAAAGGAGGTTGCTTATCGATTGCTACAATCAATTTCTGACGAATCAAATTAGAAATAAAATGCTCTTGCGCAGGCCCAATTGAGCCTGTAATCCATAGCGTGCCAATTCTACTGAGAAATGGATAAATAATATTTATCATCATATTCTCGAAACCGAATTGAAGGGTAGTGTTGCTAACAATTTTTTCAAAATGCTCTTCATCTAAATCAAGCATGGAAATTGTTAGCGCATGAATTTGGTCAGGATAATTCAAATGTTTATCTGAAATCAGCAAAACCTCATCGGAGAGTGCTTCGGAAGACATTTTGGAAATCTCCGAAATTTTATGACCATGATCTTTCAATAAAGAAATGTTTAACACTAATTTCAAGTCTTGATCATCATAAGTACGTATATTGGTATCTGTACGGTCTGGTTTAAGAATGTCATAGCGTTGTTCCCAAATCCGAAGTGTATGTGCCTTGATACCAGAGAGTTGCTCAAGGTCTTTGATAGAATAAGTACTCATTGGCTTAAATATATGGTCAGATTATCTGACAAATTATATCCATAAATTACTTCTAAAGAGTAAAAAGTAATTTATAGACAGGAAAAAACATCAAATGAAAAGATATTAGTCCAAAATTCAGTCAAAATGTTTGAAAGTAAATATATAACTAACATTTTGATTAACATAAAGTTTGAAAAAATCAAACCTTACTTAAAATTAATAAAATAGGGTTTTAAAAATATTAATCGAAATAAAGAACAAAAATTGAAGAGATAGTATCAAAATTGCTAATGGATTCACTTTCTGAAACTTACCATTTAAAAAAAAACAACTTAATAGAAAAGCGATTATAAACCAGGCTTGAAAGTTCTGTGAAGGTATTTTTTCAAATTGCCAATGCCAAAAATCTAAATGAATTGCCACAGGTTCAATCAAATAATCTAAGCACACCATTAAAAATGAGGAAAAAATGGCCTTGGTGAAGGTATAGTCCAACATTGATTTTTTAAGGGTATTTTTTTTGATTAATTTAAAAAAAATGATGGTTACGATATTTGAGCAATATATCAAAAGCAACCAATTTGCCCCAATGACGATTGGTACCTCCAATATCTTCGTTCCTAGTGTTTCTCCATACCAATATTTTCCAAAAATTAAGCCAGACTGAACCCCAATAACTTCTAGGAAAAATCCAGCTAAGAAAATACCAATGGAGGTATTGATAAACGACTGATTGATTTGCGGGTGAAAAAAGAGAACTAAAATCATGGACACCCATAAATTAAAGGGAGAGGCAAGTTTTAAATATGGCTGCGTGGCAGGCAAGATCAATCCAAGAGTTCCAACAAGGTACATCAAAGTAACGACTATAAAAGTCGTTTTTCTATAGCGAATAGTTACGAGAGATTTGATTTGGGATAATTTCATCATGTTAAACATATAACGAAAAAAAAGCCTTGTCTGTTCGACAAGGCTTTAGGCAGGAAGATGGGGCTCGAACCCACGACCTCCGGCACCACAAACCAGCGCTCTAACCAACTGAGCTACATCCTGCATATTAGTTTTGGGACTGCAAAAGTAGCGAATAATTGATAATTAACAATGGATAATGGATAATTTTTCAGAAAAATATCTATGAAAATAGTAACAGCCAATGATCTATTTTTGATTGTCAATTACAAAGCTGCTTTATAACGAGCTTCGGCACCATTCCAATCCACTAAGTTCCAAAAGGTATCAATATAATCTGGTCGTTTATTTTGGAATTTCAAATAATAGGCGTGTTCCCAAACATCTAAACCAATAATTGGCGTTCCTTTTACTTCTGCAACGTCCATTAAAGGATTATCCTGATTTGGCGTTGAGGTGATGGCTAGCGAACCTTCGGTATTGACGATTAACCAAGCCCACCCAGAACCGAAACGTCCTAAGCCTGCTTTTTTAAATTCGGCTTTTAAATTATCCAAAGAGCCAAAAGTTGAATCAATGGCGGTTGCTAATGTTCCAACGGGAGAGCTTCCAGCATTTGGTGCAAGGATATTCCAGAAGAAAGTATGATTGTAATGACCACCGCCGTTGTTACGGACAGGCGCAGGTGCTTTACTGATGCCAGCCATTAATTCTTCGATTGTTTTTCCTTCTAAATCCGTTCCAGCAATGGCTGCATTTAGATTTGTAACATAGGCTTGATGGTGACGGTCATGGTGAATTTCCATCGTCATTGCATCAAAATGGGGTTCTAACGCATCATTTGCGTAGGGTAAAGGGTCTAATACGAATGCCATTTTCTTTTTTCTTTGAGTTTTATGGATTGATTTAGCAATTGGAAACGAGTTTTGGATCATATGATTGCTCATACCTTAAAACTCATCGCTGATAGCTTAGAAACTATGAAAAAGATTATTAAGTTCTGAGGTGAATAAAAAAACGCTTTAATATTTCTTCGCATTCATCCTGAAGAATGCCAAAAGTGACTTTGGTTTTGGGATGTAGTAAGTGGGTTTGCACTCGTTGAAAACCTCTTTTTTCATCGGATGCCCCCCAAACAATTCTTCCAATCTGTGACCAAAAAATTGCTCCCGCACACATAATACAAGGTTCAAGTGTTATGTATAATGTACAGTTTTTTAAATATTTAGATCCTAATTTCTGACTTGCTGCCGTCAAAGAAATCATTTCTGCATGAGCCGTCACATCATTAAGTTTTTCGGTTTGATTATAACCTTTTGCAATAATTTGATCTTGACAAACGATTAAGGCGCCAACGGGGACTTCTCCCTCATCAAAAGCAATTTCGGCTTGTTGGAGGGCGAGTGACATGAAATATTCGTCAGAAAACATTT
>Ga0114959_10001399_pt1 | contig 21133 bp, 20 predicted proteins | sample C_130625_EF_Meta_FD_87317 | JGI IMG/M metagenome (GOLD analysis project Ga0114959, IMG submission 87317) | Freshwater microbial communities from Lake Croche, Canada to study carbon cycling - C_130625_EF_MetaG | ecosystem: Environmental > Aquatic > Freshwater > Lake | place: Lake Croche, Canada... | reverse complement strand
CTTTATGTAATTTTTTAAATTTAACAAAGATGGATTTTAAAAAATTCGTATACAAAATACATAATAAAATAATAACTGGTTATAAAATTAAATACACAGATGAAAAAAAGAATATTAATGTAGAAATAGGTTTGTACAATGACAAATTTAAAGATCTTGTTTTAAAGGATCATTTAAAAGATTTTGAATTACCTTTTTACATCTCAATTATTTTAATTATCATTAAATTTTTATTTTATAATTTACAAATATTATCAAAAGAAACTTATAGAAGATTAAAACGGTTAATAATGAATGATAACGATGAGACTAAATTCATAATACTAGATATTCAATAATATATTTAAAGATATTGTAATATAATATATTATTTTACCATGTCACTTATTAAAGAGTATTTTGAATTAACAAACCACTATCAAAACGAATATGGGGAAAATACTATATTATTAATGCAGGTCGGTTCCTTTTTTGAAGTTTATGGAATATATAATGAAAAAACAGAAACTATATCTGGAAGTAAAATTATTGACTTCTCTCAAATTTGTGAATTAAATATTGTTGAAAAAAATACTTGTGTTGGCAATGATAATGTAATGATGGCTGGATTTAAAGATATTCAAATTGAAAAATATATAAAAAAAATACAAGATGCTGGGTTTACTGTTGTTGTTTATACACAAGATGAAGCGGCAAAAAATACTACACGTAGTTTAGGTGGAATTTTCTCTCCAGGAACTTATTTTCATAGTGAATCTCAAAGTCTTACAAATTCAATAACATGTATTTGGATTGACTTAATAGAAAATAAATTATTTATGAAGGGTAAATTTATTGTAGTTGGAGTAGCAAATATTGATATTTTTACAGGAAAAACAAATATATTTCAATTTAAAGAAACATATATTAATAATCCTACTACATATGATGAATTAGAACGTTTCATATCTATTTTTAATCCTAGTGAAACTATTTTAATTTCAAATTTACCTGGAGAAAATGAAATAGATTATGTTATTAGTTATGCAGGTATAAATAGTAGTTTAATACATAAAATAAATATTACAAATGAAAATACACCAAAAATGACAAAAATTAAGAACTGTGAAAAGCAGCCATATCAAAAAGAAATTCTCTCGAAATTTTATAAATTTGATAATTATGATACGTTTGTTCAAAATTTTTATGAAAATAATATTGCTACACAAGCTTTTTGTTTTTTACTTGATTTTGTTTATCAACATAACCCTCATCTTGTAAATAAAATTTCTGAACCTGAATTTGAAAATTGTTCCAACCGTTTATCATTGGCGAACCATTCTTTGAAACAATTAAATATAATAGACGATGGAAATGTAAAACATAGTAAGTTTTCTTGTGTTTCTCAACTACTTAATGATTGTTTAACACCAATGGGAAAAAGAAAGTTTTTATATAATATTTTAAACCCTATTTGCGATGAAATTTATTTACAAAGAGAATATGATATTATTGAATATTTTCTCTCTATGTACAATGAATACAGTAGTTTTTTAAAAACAAATCTTTCAACGATTAAAGATATTTCAAAGTGGGAGAGAAAAATATTTCTAAAAAAAATTTCACCAAAGGATTTTTACAATTTATATAATAACATTTTAACAATACAAAAAATATATGAATTTTTAGAAAATGATATGAAAATCAAAGAATATCTTTGTGTGTTTGAACCTTCTATTTTGAATATCAAAAATTTTTGTCAAGAAATTTCACAATTTATTAATATTAATTTAGATTTATCGCTAGCAAAAAATTTAGATCAATTGCAGAATTTTGAAACTAATTTTATTCATTTGGGAATTGATGAAGAATTAGATAAAAAAACTATGACTTTAAAAGATTCCGAGTCAAAATTAAACGCAATAACAGAGTATTTAAGTGGGTTAATTGAAAAAAAAGAAAAAAAGAGTGGTAAAACAGCTGATTATGTTAAAATTCATGAAACCGAAAAAAATAACTATAGTTTGATTTCTACTAGTAGAAGATGTAAATTATTATTAGATGCTTTACCAAATGAAGAAACAATAGTTACATTAAATTATAATTCATCATTAAATAAAACATTTAATTTTAAAGTTTCAAAAAAGCAATTTTCATTTGAAAAACAAAGTTCGTCTAATAATTTTATTTTAGATGAACAAATCAGCGCGCTTTGTAAAAGTATTTCAAGTATAAAAGTCTCAATGAAAGATTTAATTACATTAGTGTATAATAAATTTATTGTTAATTTTGAACTATTTCAATCAAAATTAGAAAGTATTATAAATTTCGTAACCATTATTGATGTTTTATATACTAAATCTTCCATCACTAAAAAATATAATTATTGTAAACCAACAATTATTAAATCAGATAAATCATTTGTTGAAACAAAAGGGTTACGACATTGTTTAATTGAACAATTTCAAATGAACGAATTATATGTAACAAATGATATTACTCTTGGAATCAATGATTCTGATGGCATATTACTTTATGGAACAAATGCTGTTGGAAAGACTACAATTATAAGAGCATTAGGCATTTCTATTATTATGGCTCAAGCGGGATTATATGTTCCTTGCTGTGAATTCAACTTTATGCCTTATAAATATATATTTACACGTATTATTGGTAACGATAATATATTTAAAGGTCTTTCTACATTTGCGGTTGAAATGTCTGAGCTAAGAACTATATTACGTCTTAGTGATGAAAATAGTTTAATATTAGGAGATGAGTTATGTTCAGGAACAGAAACCCAAAGCGCAATAAGTATATTTGTTGCTGGAATACAAAAATTACATAAATCAAAAAGTAGTTTTATTTTTGCGACACATTTACATGAAATTATTAATTATGATGAAATAACATGTTTAGATAGTGTTAAGTTAAAACATATGTCGGTTATTTATGATAAAGAAAATGATATACTAGTTTATGATCGTAAACTAAAAGATGGACCAGGAAATAGTATGTATGGACTAGAAGTATGCAAGTCTTTAGGTTTGCCACAAGATTTTTTAGATAAAGCATATGAAATAAGAATGAAATACCATCCTGAAAATGCTAGTATTCTTTCTCTCAAAACTTCTCATTATAATGCTAAAAAAGTTGTGGGAATGTGTGAAAAATGTGGAAAAAATCCTGGACAAGAAGTTCACCATTTACAATATCAAAAATACGCAAATGACGATGGTATTATTTTTAATTCTGATGGTTCATTTCATAAAAATAATTTAGCTAATCTAATGACATTATGCGAAAAGTGTCATGATAAACTACATAAAACAGATTCTAAACTTAAAAAGGTTAAAACCACAAAAGGAATTAAACTGCAAGATATTTAATTTAAATCTTTATATATATAAAGCGCTAATGAATTTTGATCAATTAATTTTACCAAAAAATGCTAGTCCTATTGCAACTACTGGAGGTAAAAGACGTAGTCGAAGACATAGGTCTAGAAGACATAAGAAATCTAATAAATCTAGGACTAGAAGAAAATATTATTAATTTATATAATTTAATTTATATAAATTAAAAACTTATTTGATACCTTTATTTCTTCTACTTTTACCTTTTCTAGTTTTATTTTTTCTATTTGTTTTTTTCCTATATTTACCACCTCCAAATTTTGAACCAGGACAGCTTAAATCAGACATTATTTGATTATTAAACGGGTTTGCCATTTGTCCTGTTTGTGGACATAAGTTACCATTTAATGGTACCATTGATTCAATTAGTTGATTAAACGCGTTTAATGTCATTCTTCTATCTTGAGAAACTGCTCCTCCTATTTTTAGATTTGGTATTTTTACATTTGGTATTTTTACATTTGGAACAATATTGTTTTTGGTTCCATTTGCTACAGGAGGTGATGATACTAGTGATGGTGATGATGTAAATCTGTTAAAAAATGAAACTCCTCCTTGCATAGAATTAGGAGTGGATTCATCATTTTGTATTGGCATTTCTCTTGCTTTATTTACATCAAAAAATATAGTTTTATAGCTTGTAGATTGCCCCATTACTAATCTACAAACAGTACTTTTATCAGGAGTACGTAAAACTTCTTTAGAAATACCAATTCCTTTAAGAAAATTTACAATATCAACGGCATTTGTATATATAATATCTAAATATATTGTGTGAGATAAAGGGTTAATACCATATATTCTACCCTTATAATTAAGACAATCTAAGTTTCCCTGATAATTTACATTTGGAGTAGGACGAAGCGTAAGTTCAGGTGCGCATGCTTCAGATACCAGAGCTCTCATTTTATCATCATTTGAACAAGGATGTTCAAATCCAGAAGTAGGATATAATGGGTTTTTAGGAGGTAAAGCAGGTACAGGATCACCATTTGTGGTTATTCTTAAAAATAATATTTTATTTTGTGATACTAAATTACAAAACTTTTTTGCTACTGAACTACTCATACAACGTGGTGCTCCCAAACTAATACAAATAATATTATCAGATAAAACATTATAAGGACTTGTATTGTATGGTGCTGTTTTTTTAACTCCCATCCATAAATAAGCGAAATTAGTACACATAGCACCTCCTAATGAATGACCTGTTGTAAAAATTTTTACTGAATTAGGACTAGTAGCTCCTAAAAAATTTGTTGCCAAATATCGTGTTGCTTCAATAATAGTATGTATCATTTCAGTTGTTGCTTTAAAAATCCCATAAAGAAATTGTTCAGGGTTTCCTGCTGAATCTTTACATACAGTTAAAGGAATAGCAGATGTTGGTTTACTATATAGAGCTGCTGTTTTTGCACTATAAGTGCCTCTAAATAATAAAAATATAGTATTTGGCATTCTTTTATCAGCAACAACAAATACTTCACCATAATTTGACCAACCAATTGATATATATTTAACAGCATCATTCGGTGTCACTTCTCCAGGAAGTGGATAATTTATTGTTCCTTTTAAATCACCATTTATTATATTAACATTTTGAGGCATATTTAATTTTAAAAAATCAATATAATTTTTACCTTGATGTTGGTATTCAAAATTTTTAAATATATCACTATCACTTCCATTTAAACCGAATAAAGTTTGATCATCTAATAATTTAGCGAGATTATTTTGATCTACATCATTAATAGCTTGTAATATTTGTCTATTAACAACAGGTCCCATAATTTTATTGTAGTTTGTTAAAAAATTATTATCATTTAAATAAGCTAATCTAGATAATATAGCAGAGAGAAACGAAATAAAATGTAGATCTCCATATTTTTCAGTTTTTCTATTTAAATTTCTTACACTATTAAACATATAATATAGTAAGAAAAAATTAATATTTATATTTTCTGCGTTTTTTACTACTACGTTTTTTTGACATATTTTGTACTTTACCAACAACATTTTTTGTTCCTTTAACTCCTAACTCTAAACCTTTTTCTAATGTTCCATAAACAACTGAAACACCTTTTTCAACAACAGGAGCAGTTTTAATAGCTACATTTTTTGCTGTTGAACCAACTGTTTTTAATCCACTACTTACTACAGGCAATGCTTTTTTACCTGTATTTCTTATAGTTCTTATTATAGATTTACGATTTCTACGAGATTTGTGATTTTTATGAGATTTGCTCATTATATATTATACGCACAAAAAAATTACTTATATTTATATATAAAAAGTAATGGAATTTAAATATATTTTAAAAATTTTTATAATTTCATTTTTAATTCTCTCTTTGATACTATTTATAAAATCAATTGGATATAATTTTAATGACCCACCACAGAATAAAAAACTTTTGCAAACTTATACAATTGAAGGATTAACTAATAATACTCCTCTTGATACTTCTATAATAATGAATAAAAGTGATGCCTTTTGTGAAAGCCATCGTGGCTCTAGTGGAGCTTTAGATGATTCTTGTGGAAAACTTACACAAACAAATTGTAATACTACTTCATGCTGTATTTGGACTAGTGATGAAAAATGTGTTGCTGGGAGTGCTAAGGGTGCTACTTTTAATTCAGACGCTAAAGGAAAAACTATACCATTAGACTATTATTACTTTCAAAATAAATGTTATGGACCTAAATGTCCTAGTTAATTTTACGATTGCGCAAATTATAATGATTTAAACTATTCAAAATATACATTTTGCGAAAATAGCATAAAATATATTTTTTATATTATATAAAATGTTTTATAACGAAGAATTAAATTCTACATTTTTGCATATACCAAAGTGTGGCGGCGCATATGTTAGAGACAAGTTAAAAAAATGTTATGGTTTTAATGATTTATGTAGGGATATTCATGTAAATCATTATGATTTTGTAGAAGATGAATATCATTACGCTCAGGATAAGGATAAATATTGTCACAGCATACGAACAAAAGGCAAATATAGATTTTTTATAACTCATCAAGATATTAATATAGATAAAATTAAAAAATCATTTAAATTTACTTTTGTTAGAAACCCTTATGAAAAAATCCTTTCTGCTTACAAATATATGATAAGGTGTACACATAATAATATAATAAAAAAAACACAGACTCATAATACATTAGAAAATATAGAATATCTTAAAGATTTTAATACATTTCTTAAAAATTATAAAAATGTAATTAATATTTCATATAGTCACGCATTTATAACACAATATGACCAAATGTGCGATTTTTCAGGAAATATAAATTTTAATTATATAGGAAAAACAGAAACTTTAGATGATGATTTAATAAATGTATTATTTTTGTTAGGCGTTAAAAATCAAGAACATTTAAAAGATAATTGTGAAAATGTTAACGCTTCAAAATATGATAAACCTATATATGAATATTACAATGAAGAAAGTTTAAAATTTGTGAATGAATGGTTTAAAATTGATTTTGAGACATTTGATTATAAAATATTAGAAACATTTCAAGAATTTAAACAGTATTTTATTACAAAAACAAATCAACAAAAACAATTATTGGATATAGATTTTAATTATAAAGAAATTCCTTTAGAAATACATCCTAGAATAAGTATAGAAAGCAAACAAGGATTAATACCAAAAAGAATAATGCAAACATTTTTAACAAATGTAGTAGACATACAAATTTATAATAATATAATGAAATTTTTAGATAAAAATAAAGAGTATTCTTATTATTTCGTTACAGATAAAATAGGAAGAGAGTTAATAGAAAAACACTTCTCTAAAAAAACTTTATATGCGTTTGATAAATTGCATATTGGCGCAGCTAAAGCAGATTTTATAAGATATATTTATCTTTACTTATATGGAGGCATATATTTAGATATAGATGCCGACATAAGAACGAATTTAAATGAATTTATTAAAATAGATGACGAATATATATTTATATTATCACCTAGAGAAAAAATAACGGTTAATCAATGGTTTATTGCTATTATGCCGCTACACCCTATTATGAAAAAAATAATAGAAGAAATGGAAAATAGGATATTGCACGATGAAACAAACCTACTTATTTCTACAGGGCCTCGATTATTTACTTGTGTTTTATATAATTATTTTAATAATAAAGAGTTGTATGATATAAGTAAACTAAATAATGAAAATATTGCTTTAATAAATGAAATAATAAATAAATCTAAAAAAGGAAGAATACTTTATGAAGAAACGTATACTCGATTTATATCATTTCATTTTCCAGGATACTATACAAATATGCTGTACACTAATACAAATCATTACGCTGATTCTATGTGTGAAACAAATATAATTTTAAAAAAAAAAATATTTTTTAAAAATAATCACTTATATTTTATTTTACAAATGATTTCAAAATTTTTATTTAAAAATTTAATTTTATACAATAAAACGCATGAATTATTAGTAAATTTATTAGAAGAAAATAATTCAGAAAATAAATTAAAAATTATTTTAGAAAAGAAAAAACACAATAATAATTATAAAATTGTAAATGATTTAATAACTAATGGTGTTGGTATTTTATATAATAACAATTTAACAACAAATGAATGTATTATTTGTAAAGCGTTGTTTATGAATAACGCATCTTATAATTCACACATAAAATATTGTAAATAAATTCAAACATATTAAAAAGAATAAATAATTATAAATATATGGAAAAAATTTATGTAATGGATAATTTTTTGGAAAAAGATGAATTACAAAAGGCATTTGAAATAGTAAAAAATATTAAATGGCAGTTTGGACACAAATCTAATGGCTCTCAGTCGTATGAAACACCATTTTGGTCAGCATCTTTACAGGATGAACATTTTTTTTCTGATTACATTTTAAATTTAATACAAAAAACATTTAATAAAAAATTTAAATTAAATAGAGTTTACGCAAATGGTCAAACATTTGGACAGGATGGGGCGTATCACATTGACGACAACGATGAAGATTGTTATTCTTTTGTTTTGTACTTGCACGAAATTAATGAAGCTGACGTAGAGTTGGCAGGGGGTCATATTTATTTTAAACTTCCTGATTTGAAATATAAGATTTGTTATGAACCATTGCTTAACAGAGGCATTTTATTTCCTTCTAATTATATTCATAAAGCTTGTTCATTTTCAAGATATATAATGAATTTACGAACTTGTGTTGCGTTTAAGTTAAAGGAAATAAAGGATATTTAAAAGTAAATATTAAAGATATTATTTATAATACTTTTATTATGAATAATTTTTTTATTTTTGATAATTTTTTAGAAGAAAAAGAATTAAATAAGTTAAAAAATTTTATTAAAACGTCATTTTGGAAGTTTGGACATGGCAATAAAGGAATAGAAACTATTGATACAAAATATTTTGCTAGTTATAAAATAAATCATTTTATTTCAGATTATGTACGGAATAAAATCGAAAAATTAATACCAAAAAAATTAAGAATTACTAGAAATTATTTACAAGTTCAAGAATTCGGTGAAAATGGTGGTTACCATATAGATACTACTGAGCCAAATACATATACTTTTACTATATACATTACAGATTTGAATGATAAAAATGTAGAAGAAGCAAATGGTGAATTTTTATTAAAAATACCAAATGAACCACACATTATATCAGTAGATACTTATTGTAATAGAGGAGTGTTTTTCCCATCTACATGTATACATAAAGGAATGGCATATAATAGATTATATTCTCAAAAAAGAGTATGTGTTGCTTGGAAATTTGAAGAAATAATAGAAAATATATAAATATAAATGTATATATTTATAAAATATAATGGAAAAAATTTATATATTTGATAATTTTTTTGATGAATCGGAATTAAACTATATTTTAAATTTTGTGAATACAAAAGAAAATTGGAAATTTGGACATCGTTCAGGAGTGAGTGAAAATATTCAAACACCGTTTTTTTCTATAATGGATTTATCTGATTATTTTTCAGAATATATTAAAAAAAAAATAGAAAATACCATTTCAAAAAAATTTAAATTAAATAGAAATTATATGCACATTCAAACTTTCGGACAAGACGGGTGTTATCATACAGATGATAATAAATCCGATACATATACATTTTGTGTTTATTTAACCGAAATAAGTAATATTGATATAGAAATTTCAAAAGGCGAATTTTTTATAAAAATACCAAATGAAAAACATATTATATCATTTGATACTTGTTGTAACCGTGGTGTTTTTTTTCCATCTACATATTTACATAAGGGAATGGGATATGATAGGTTTCATTCACAAAAAAGAGTGTGCATTACTTGGAAATTAGAAGAATTATTTTGCTAATATTTTAATATAAAAACTATAGTTTTTGTTTATCCAAATGGATAATATTACAGAAATAGATATAGAAGGCTATAAAATAATTGAATACAAAGAAAAAAATATATATATCATTGAAAATATTTTTGATAATGAATTATGTGACAAAATAATAAATATAATAGATATTGTTAAACTAAAAAAAACATTATATGGGCCTGGTGAAAATGTAAAATGTTATATGACTGAAATACATAGTTTATTAGAAGAAAACGACGAACTATATTATTCTTTTTCAACAGACGAAGCAGATTATTCAAATATTTTAAAAAAAATAAATAATAAAGAATATTTATACACAAATAACTTAAATGGGTTAGAAAAAGATGTAGTAAAAGAATTATTAAATAAAATAAATACAAAAATAGAAATTATAAAAAATATATTTAAAAAAATAAATAACAAAATAACATTTGATTATAACAGCGGGTTTTTATTAAGAAAAATATATGGCAGTACTAGATGTCATTCTGATGGTCCGGAATCTGGAATGAATAGAAAAACATCGTTAAAATATATTAGTGACAGAAACATAGATAAATTAAATGATAATTTTATAAGAATTTCGTCATGTATTTTTGCTTTAAATGATGAATATTCAGGCGGAGTTTTAAATTTTCCGTATCATAATGTAAATGTTAAATTGAAAAAGGGGTCTCTTATTTGTTTTCCTCCTTAATGGACACATCCACACGAAGTTTCTGAGGCAACTGATAATAAATATAGGTATACACTATCTACATGGTTTTGTGAAAAATATTAACTTGTATAAATATTTTTATTATTATAATAATATAAATATAAAATATATTTTATATTATAAATGCTGATTCAAAATTTTACAATAGATAATTTAGATGTTGAAACATCACAACTAGAAAAAATAGTTTCAGGGTTAAATGAAAACCAATATTTTTGTCCAATTGATTCTCAACAAAATTTTTTAGAAATATATATATATCAATTAGCGTATTTTCATTCAAATAAAAGAAATATAGAATTAAATAATAAATATACAATTCAATATGAATTGATTAGGCAAAATAATTTACAAATAGAATATATAAAACAACAAAAAAAATATCCCATTTTTACTATTCTATGTTATTTTTCAGAAAAAAATTCACCTCTTATATTCACTGAGATTGGTATAGACGAATATAAATATAAAGATTTTAAATCAAAAAATAAAATAGGAATTTATTGTCCAACACAAGGCACCCATACTATATTTGATAGTTCAAAATATTATGGAATCTTGAATTCTAGTGCAAGCAACACGTATTTAAAAATCAATGTATGGGATATTGAAATATCAGGTCTCAAATTATATTCACCAAATTATTTAACAGATATATCATTTTCAAGACAAAATATGAAATGTATTAATGAAATTAAAAATGATAATATTTTTGAAACAAGCGAATATATATATGACAATACTATTTTTGAAAAGATTATATATCAAACAAATGAAATAGATGTAATTAATAATATAAATAAAATAATAATAAATAAAACGGATTATAAATTAATTATTATTCATTATATTAAAAAAGAAGGGATTGATTATTTAAAACTAGTAAGTGAATGTGGTGAATGTATAAAAGATATAGTTTCTATTATTGATAATAATTTAAAAATAGACGAAGAAAATATATTTAATAGAAACAAAATTATAAAAAATTTAATTCCTGTAGACATATGTTATTGGATTTTAAATGAATGTTATAAACAAGTTAATTGGAATGTATCAATTCATAAAAATTATGAATATCAATTAAATTTAGAAAAATTTCCTCATATTTTAAATTATATTTTATTTATTAGTAATTTTTGGTTATCTGAAATTCGCAAATTATATTCAATGCCAAGAAAATTAAATTTAAATATTAAAGAAATTTTTATAGCAAAGTATGCTACCAATAAAATAGTTACAGAAAAAAATGTTGATAATAATTTTTTAATTATGAATGTGCAGTTGAATGACGCTGAAGATTATACAGATGGCGAAATTATTTTTAATACAATTTGTAACAACGAAGAAACCGTAAAATTAAATAAATCTGATTGTATTATTTATAATGGCAAAAAACAGAGAACGCCAGGAAATGTTAGCAATGGGGAAAAATTTGTATTAGTAATAATGATCGAAATATTGTAATCATAATTATTATACATAAGTTTTTATATAGTATTATTTTTATCCTATATTGTGAGAATTTATTAACCGAAATAACTTGTAATTTTTAGAATACTTTTTATGCTTTATTGATTAATTATTAGGCAATAAAGCAAATTCACCTTTCAAAATATATTTATCTTCCAATAAAGAACAATTATGTTTATATGGAAATGTCCAATCAGAAGGAAATAAAACTAATTTACCTTCTATTGGAGATATATATGTATTGTCAAAAAAAATGTCATCAACGCGTTCATCTGTTGTTATAGTGTTTAAATAAATTATAAATGTAATAAATTGATTCTTCATTGGGTAAAATAAGTTATAATTATTTATAGTATCTTTATTTATTTTTTGAATACAAATTTGCGTTACATAAACATCTTTCTTATATTTTTTATTTATAATAAATTTATCATATATTTGTATATAATTATCTATTTCAGTTTTTAATACATCTTTAATTTCTGTTTCGATTTCTATAAATTTATTATTTAATTTAAGTATACAATTATCATTTATTATTTCGCCTATATATTTTTTTTCAAATTTATCAATAAGTTTTTTACAGAATTGTTTATTAATTGCATTTTCTTTAGTGTAAATTAAGCTTTCCATTTATTTTTATTAATATAATTGTGATTATTTTATATTAATATTTATTTTAAATATTATACTTTTAATTGTAACAAATTTGATTTGATATAACATAATAGGAGCCTTTATATTTTTGTATTTTAAAAATATGATTTATATCATCTGGAAATATAATTAGTTTACCTATTTCTGGACGCACTATATAGTTTTCAGTATTTGTATTGTCAGTTAAATCCGTTTTTTTAAATATTATTTCACCACCTTCTACTTTATTTAAAAATAATATAAATGTTACAATATTCTTTCTACTATTTATCCTAGAAAAATTTATTGGAATGGAAGATTCATCGTACTTTTGTATTGTAAAATTTGTAAGTTTTAGTGTTTTACTTAGTTCACTTACAATATCATTATTTTTATTCACCATATTAATTTTGTATTCATTTATTTTAATTAATACATTTTTATATAAAATTCTTTCTATTTTATCCCATGTGTCTGAATTTTTGGGTATATTCATAATATTTGTATTTTTTTTGTCATTTTCTTCATCATATAAACATATGATATCTTCACATAATAAATTTGACAATATATTCGGGTATTCTAATACAAAAGTCATTATATAATATTAAAATTACAATTTTAATTTGTTTTAAATTGATATTATATAATATTAATCTGTTAAAAAATATACTCTATAATACCCTGGATTTCCAGCCCCTGTCTCCCCACCATTGCCATACGTTAAAGTTGTTGTAAACTGCGCACTATTATTAATACCGTTTTGTCCTGGATTTTGATTAGAGGCACTTCCAGAATATGCGTATGATTGTGAAGGCATAGTTCCTTGTACAGTTCCTGCTGTTGTAGTTTGAGCCCCTCCAACAGAAATTTGAGTTGTATTTAAACTAACATGTGTTGATGAACTTGGACCGCCTGCAGTAATATTAATTTGATTGTATGTTTGTGTTTGTATAGATGTAATATATATTGCTGCACCACCTGCTCCCTTATATGATGCAGCATCGTAATTATGTGGAGTGTCTATATTACCATACTGCGTTTGTTGTTGTCTTTCATTATTATTCTGGTGTATATGTGTATTATAGTTATTATCTTGCCTTAAACCCTGGTTATTGTGTTGTGCTCGTGATTGTTCATTGTTTGCTTGATGATTCCCAAGCGGTCCTTGAGCAGTATTATCATATTTGCCAGGTTGTTGACGATTTTGATTTTGATTCAACGTTCCGTGCTGTTGATCATTTTGATAATGATCATGATTATTATTTTGGTGAATATAAATATCAAGATTTGTAGTTGTTGCATGATGTTCCGCATTATGTATATGCTGTCCTGCAAATCCAGAACCTCCGCCACCGATCGCAATAATTCTAACATTTTTGCACCATGTTGGCAAAATCGATTGTGAAAAGCTGCTATTATTGTTACCCTCTGTATAAGCAGCAATGCTCCAATTGCTAATATCGGTCCCTTGATATTGGTAATTAATAGTATTTGGTTTTTCATTTATATTGGTAAAAGGTGAAATGTAATTTGTATTTGTAAATATATTACTACCATTCTTTTTAAAAGAATTCGCAACATTAGTATTTGTTAATGCGTATATTACTGATGGTAAACTACTCGTGCTGCTTGCTATATCAAAAGTATTTCTATAAAAGTTAGACATTTTAAACTATATAAAGATATATTTTTATATATTTTTATATAATTTATGAATAATTCTTTTAATTATGATAATTTTATTTTTGAAAAAGAAAAATCTATTCAAAATTGTTTAATAGATGATATAATTGAATTATATAAAATTGAATATAAAAAAGATACTTTTTGTGACTATTTAATAATGTATGATGATAATTTTTCTAAATTCAAAACATATTTATTAAATGAAATAACGTGTTCATTATTTTTATACATTATTGAATTAGCAGAAAAAACAAAAAACTTAGAACTAAAACAATATTTTCGTGATGCTTTAAGTAACGCAAGTAAAAATATATCAGAATTTAAATTTTCTACTAAAATTTTTTACAATAATGAAAATGATATAATTAATACCAAAAGATCAATACAATGTTACGATAAAAATTATTCAACAAAAATAATTATTTTACGTTTTATATGGTTTATGAATGATTATGACGGAGTAATTATTTTTTGTAATAATCTAAAAATCATTCCAAAAAAGGGTAAACTAATTATTTTTCCTGCGTCATGGACATTTCCTTATGAAGAAATAAATAATAAATCTTCAGAAATTATTACAATTAGTGGATTTTTTTATAAAACACAATAAACCAACTTGACAATTGTTTAATAACGGATATTTGGGAAGTCATCGTTTTATTTAAAAATATATAAAATAAAATTGATTTAAAATTAAAATCATATAAGAATAATATACTAAATAATATATAAGAGATGATAATCCCTATTAAATGCTTTACTTGTGGTAATGTTATCGCCAACAAATATAGATATTATCAACAACAAGTGCGTAAGAAGAAATTAGCAAAACGAGGTAATGGAGAATCTATTGATTTGGATAAAGTTCTTTATTTAACAAAGGAATTTACAGATAAGACCGCGGAAGGAGAAGTTTTAGATGAATTAAATATGAAAAAAATGTGTTGTCGTAGACATTTCTTAACACACGTTGATATCGAATAATTTCTTAATATATATTATAAATGGGTAAAACAAAATCTAGAAGACAAAAGCTTTATAAAATGAAAGGTTGTTCAACAACTAAAAAAAATTATTTAGGTGGAAGCAAAAGCGCTGGTGATATAAATTTAGCATATCCTGCAACTAATGTTCATACTGTACCAAATTCTAATTTAGCCTATACAGGTAAAAATCCATATTCTTTTTTACATAAAGGAGGTGCCGCTAATTTAGGATCATTGCCTTCAAATATTGATGGTGTAAATAAAGTTATGCCAAATACTGGACCAAAAACAGGTGGTTTAGGAACACCATTTATGAATAATGTAAATCCTCAACGAGGGGGTACTTGTGGTACTTGCAGTTCTCCTTTCCCTTTAATGAAAGGTGGTAAAAAACATCGCGTAAGTTGTAAATGTAAACGTTGTAAAATGATGAGAAAATCGCAATATGGAGGAAATCCAGGAACTCCTTATCCAGGCGGAGCAGTTGGTCAACCATGGACTCCATCTGTAGGAGGATGGCCTGGTGTAGGTGGTGTTCAAGGTGATCGCAATTATTTTTCTTTAAATACTTACAAAGGTGGTGATCCTCAAACCGCAATGATATCAACAGGCGCTCAACCTCCTTATTCAGTTGGTGGAAGAAAAGGCACTAGAAGAAGAAACCAAAAGGGAGGTTTTGGTTTTACAAATTTATTAGCACAAGATTTTGTAAATGTAGGAAGACAATTTCAATATGGTTTAGGAAGCGCTTATAATGCATTAGCTGGTTACTCACCAGCAGCAAACCCTTTACCATGGAAAGGGCAATTAGCAAATACTCCTAGTTTAAGTACTGTTAAAGCATCTTATCTATATTAAAAATTTTTATATAAATTTATTATTTTATAATTTAAAATAATAAAAAATAAATACATTTAACTGTAATTATATATTATTAATATATATATGACGACAAAAATAAAAAATGGTTTATCATATGAAAAAAATGGATGGAAATAAATATCAGTTAAAGGAAAACCTAAAGAAAGAGGATACGCATATGGTTATTTATGCGCTAATGATTTTAAGGAAATACAAAAAATGTTAAAATTTCTTATGTTTGAAGCTTATGGCCACGAATGGAATTATTTTATTACACAAGTTTCAAATGATTTTAAAGAAATGACCGAAAAAGAGTTTAAAGAGCTTTATGAAGAAATGGAAGGAATTGCTGAAGGGTGTATAGCGAATGGGTGCAAAACTAGCATTGATGAAATAATAGCATGGAATTTTTACTGTTCTATTCCTTATTGGTACTCTTTAAAATCCGATTCACGCCCTGGAAAAGAAGGTGGAGCAAAAGATAAATGTAGTGCTTTTATAGCTGTTGGTGATTGGACAACCGACGGAAAAATAGTCTGTGCTCATAATTCATTTTGTGATTTTGTAGATGGACAATTTTCAAACATTGTGTTAGATTTAAATCCAACAGAAGGACACCGTATTATTATGCAAACATCTCCTTGTTGGATTTGGAGTGGTACTGATTTTTTTGTAACCTCTAAGGGTATTATAGGAACAGAAACTACTATTGGAGGATTTATTCCTTATGAAAAACGTTTTCCTATTGGTTACAGAATCAGAAAAGCGATGCAATATGGAAATACATTAGATGAATATTGTGAAATACTTTTACACGAAAATTCTGGTGATTATGCGAATTCTTGGTTATTTGGTGATACTAATAAAAATGAAATTTTAAGAATTGAATTAGGTCTTAAATATCATAATATAGAGAGAACATCAAATGGGTTTTTTATTGGATTTAATTCAGTTTATGATGAACGTATTAGAAATTTTGAAGTTGCTAATTCGGGTTTTTATGATATTAGAAGACATCAAGGAGCTAGATTAGTTCGTTTAGGTGATCTTATGGATGAACATAAAGGAAAAATAAATATTGAAGTTGCTCAAAAAATAATAGCAGATCATTATGATGTATATTTAAAGAAGGAAGATAATCCATGTTCTAGAACAGTATGTTCTCATTATGATTTAGATGCTAGAGAATATATGTCTGATCCAGGTAGACCAAAACCTTACTCTCCACACGGTGCGGTTGATGGAATTGTTTGTGATACAAATTTAGCAAAAAAAATGTCTTTCATTGGACGTTTTGGTAATTCATGCGGAACACCATTTATTAAAGATGAATTTTGTAAAAAACATAGACAATATTATAAATTTTGTCCTTATTTAAAAGATAGACCTACTCAACCATGGACAGAATTTACTATTACAAATATTAAAAGCAAATTTAAATTAACCAAAAAAAATAAAAGTTTAAATACAAAAACTAAAAAAAATAAACAAAAAGAAAACGATAATAAAGAAAATGAGGATAAAGAAGAAGAAGCCAGTGATAAAGAAGATAAAGAAGATAAAGAAGATAAAGAAGATAAAAAAGAGAAGGATAAAGAAAAATAATCTAAGAATATAACTTTTCTATATTTTCAATTAAATTAACTGTTTTTATATTTTTTTTATTATACATAGGTGTATAATAAATATCAGGATTTCTTATTATCTTTTCTATTAATAATAAATCATCCGGAATATTTCCAGATAATTTAATTATATTATCAAAATATTTATCAATATTTTTGCATCCCAAATAAATTGGTTTACAATTATGTAAAAGAGGAGTTATAATTTTTTCAGAAAAATAATGATTACATTGATAATTTTCAATACAAATAGAATATAAATAATTTTCATAAGGTTCGATATCTTCAAATGATCCCTTTACCCTATTATTTTTATATTCAGTACTTCCGCATCCATAAATATCTATTGGTAAATTTAATTCAATAATTTGTTCAATTAACTTATGACGGTAAATATGACCAGGAGCATGTCGTTTTTTAGATACTACAATGGAAACCAAATTAGGTTTATATGTAATTTCTTTTGGTGGTCTAGAATGCCACATATAACCAAAATGCTCTATAAAAGGTTTTGGTAAATCAAACTTATCTCCTATATAATATTTGCCTATGTGTTTTTTCGCATATTCTATAAACTGAATTGATAAACCTAAAAACTGTATAGGCTCAAATGCTAATCCAATTACATTTTTTTTTGGTATTTTTAATTCAGGCATAATTGTATTAATTATAATCGCGTGTGTATAATTATCTTCATCTGTTATATAAATTTTTTTACCTTTTCCATAAAAATCTATTTCTTGTGAATAGTTAATTTTTTCAAATATTTTTTTACAATTTTCACTTGTAGCAAATGGGCAAAATATTTTTATTATAAACATATTTATAATATAAATATATATATTTATATTATAAATATATATATATATTATAAATTAATAAGTATATAAATATATAAATATATATTAATTAAATGAAAGTTTTAACACCAGTTGTTAATAATCCGATATTTATTGAAATACAAAATTATACGTTAAAAAAATATATGAAATGTGATTATGAATTTATAGTATTTAATGATGCGAAAGGATTTCCAGATTTTTCTAATGGAAATAATCCAAACATAAAAATTATTATTGAAGAATTATGTAAAAAATTAAATATAAAATGTATAAGCATTCCAAATGAACATCATATAAATGAAGAATCACCTTGCATAAGATGCGCTGATGCTATGAATTTTATTTTAGAATATCAAAAACAAAATCCCGATAAATATTTGGTCATTGATAGTGATATGTTTTTAATTGATTATTTTTATGAAGATGATTATAAAAACTTTGATTGTTCTATTGTATTGCAAACAATGATTGATGGTTACAATTATTTTTGGAATGGTTTATACTATTTTGATATTAACAAAATGGATAATTTACAACTTTTAAATTGGAATTTAAATGGTCATGATGTTGGCGGTATGATGTTTTATTGGTTAAATAACAAAACAAAAAATATACCTACAGCTGAAAAAATTAGATGGACAAATAATAACTATAATCAAGATGGCATTTACTATATAAAACATTTATGGAGCTGTACTTGGAATGAAACCGAAATTCCCGAAAATTTTAAAAATAATACAAAATTAATTGAATTTATTAAAACAGATGTCCGTAACCAAAATGGCAAGTTTTTTTGTGAAATATATGATAATAAATTTTTACATTATAGAGCAGGAGGCAATTGGGAAAGGAGAGATATGAGATTACATGAATATTTATCGCACAAATTAAAAGAAATTTTAATAGAGTAAAATATATTATATAATAATTATATTTTAAAAAAATATGATTATTATAATATAAAATGGATAAAGAACAAATAGCTTGGAAATTAATAGATAAATATTTTAAAGATAATCCGAATAATTTAGTTTCACATCATTTAGAATCCTATAATGATTTTTTTAAACATGGCATTTATCGTATATTTCGTGAAAATAATCCTATTCGGTTTATTGAGAGAGAAGAAGATGATAATAAAGGAAAAAGAAACGAATGTTTATTATATTTAGGTGGCAAAGATGGTTCAAAGATTTATTATGGTAAGCCAGTAATTTATGATGACCATAATTCACACTTTATGTTTCCAAATGATGCACGTCTAAGAAATATGACATATGGAATAACTATTAATTATGATGTAGAAGTAGATTTTATTTATTATACTATTGATAGTGATGAACCGCAACATAAGTCTATAACTTTGGATAAAATATATTTAGGTCGTTTTCCAATTATGCTTCAATCTGATTTGTGTATTCTGAGTACATTAAACAAAGATGTTAGATTTAATATGGGAGAATGTCGAAATGATTATGGTGGTTATTTTATTATTGATGGAAAAGAAAAAGTTATTATTTCACAAGAAAAATTTGCGAATAATATGCTGTATATTAAAATAAATAAAGATGATGATATTTATAGTAACTCAGCTGAAATAAGATCTGTTTCAGAAGATACATCAAAACCTATAAGAACAACATCTGTTAAAATTTTAGCACCTTCACCTACTTTAAGCAATAATCAAATAGTAGTTTCAGTTCCAAATGTTAAACAACCAGTACCTCTTTTTATTTTAATGAGAGCATTAGGTGTTATATCAGATAAAGAAATTATAGAAACTTGCTTATTAACTAATTTAGATGATGATAATGAAAATAATAATAATCCATATATTGATTTATTTATACCTTCAGTTCATGACGCAAATAAAATTTTTAATCAACAAAACGCATTAGAATATATTTCTCAGTTAACCAAAAGAGGAACCGTATCAAGTGTTTTAGAAATACTTTCAGATTATTTTTTACCTCATATTGGAGAATTAAATTTTTTGGAAAAAGCTTATTTTGTAGGATATATGGTAAAACGTTTATTAAAAGTTTATACAAAAGAAGAAAAACCAACAGATCGCGATAATTTTAGATTCAAAAGAGTAGAACTATCAGGTTCACTTATTTATGATTTATTTAGAGAATATTATTTAATTCAAAAGAAAGATATTACACGTAAAATAGACGAAGAATATTATTACAATAAAGGTCAATATAAAGACGATGAAGGTATTTCTAGAAAAGAAAGAAAACAAATAAAAATAAAAGAAAAAACAAAAGATAAAGAAGAGAAAGATAATAAATACAAAGATAATTTTACAGCTCTTATAGAATCAAATTTTAAAAAGTTTTTTAAAGATAGAATCATTGAACAAGGATTTAAAAAAGCATTTAAAGGTAATTGGGGTTCAGAGGCTCATACAAAACGTCTAGGTGCGGTTCAAGATTTAAATCGTTTAAGTTGGAATACATTTATTAGTCATTTACGTAAAATAAATTTACCATTAGATT
>Ga0114959_10001398_pt1 | contig 21138 bp, 16 predicted proteins | sample C_130625_EF_Meta_FD_87317 | JGI IMG/M metagenome (GOLD analysis project Ga0114959, IMG submission 87317) | Freshwater microbial communities from Lake Croche, Canada to study carbon cycling - C_130625_EF_MetaG | ecosystem: Environmental > Aquatic > Freshwater > Lake | place: Lake Croche, Canada... | reverse complement strand
TCGGCAAAAAGCGACGCTTCGTTTTATTGTTTGCATGGGATACATTGTTGCCAACCATCGGCTTCTTCCCAGTGACTTGGCAAACTTTTGCCATGACATAACTCCATTAATTGCGAAAAACAAGATTGTATCAGTCATAGCCTATTTTGGGCTAGCCCTTAATGGCTTTAGTTTCGGAATCTGATCTTTTATGCTCTTTGTAAGACCCTATATTTTGATATAAGTTAGTAATTACTACCATTATTTTCCAATATTCATAAGACCTGCATCAGAAAAAGAGAAAAAACCGCTGCCGCTAACAATGCAGTGATCCAAAAGGGCAATGTCTACTAATTGCAATGCTTGACAGAGAGTTTTGGTGAGTTCTTGGTCGGATTCGCTAGGTAGGGGATTGCCACTGGGATGGTTATGGGCAACGATCAGAGCACTTGCATTTCTGGCCAAGGCCTCTTTGAGGATTTCTCGGGGGTAAACAGCGGTTTGGGTGATGGATCCCCGAAATAACTCTTGGCATTCAATGAGATGCAGACGGGAATCCAAATACAGACATAAAAAGACCTCATGGGGTAGGCGGCCAATTTTGGCCTGTAAAAATTCCCTGACCTGACTTGGAGAGGAGAAAATAGAGTCCATCACCAAATTTTCCTCTAGGCTTCTTTTAACTAATTCATATGCAGCCTGAATTTGAGACCATTTAGACAGGCCCATCCCATGAATACGGCTAAGCTCCTCGAGCTTACATTCTAATAAACGGGGTAGGCTGCCGAAATGGTGAAGGAGATCCTTGGCTAAGGCGACGGCACTTTTACCCCTTACCCCTACCCGTAAAAAGATGGCCAGCAATTCGGCATCTGATAGGGCAGCTGCCCCATAAATACGAAGCTTCTCTCGAGGTTGCTCATTTTTGGGCCATGCAGTAATCGGAGACTGCACAGCAGGCGCTGGCCTAGATACAATTACCTTATGACTAAGCTTACTGTTTTGCCCAATTCCTATTTGACCCTCAACTATCGGCTCACATTGCCCAACGGGGAGGATTACATCAATACTTTTGTTGATAGACCTGCGACGGTTTTGATGGGTTCTGGACAATTTGCTTCCTGCTTTGAAAAAGTATTACTGGGACTGGGTGTCGGTGAGAAAAAAAGCGCTCTTCTTCCGCCAGAAGAAAGTTTTGGTGAGCGTAAAGAAGATTTGGTGCAATGGGTTTCTTTGAAGGCACTCAAAGAAGGTCGCGCTGATGATGTGCAATTTAATCCTGGTGATGTGATTGAGTTCAATGCTCCAGGTGGTGCGCAATATGCAGGCGTTATGCAATCGATTGATGACGAGGGCGCTTGGTTTGACTTTAATCATCCATTGGCTGGGAGACCTGTCGGTTTCGAAGCTGAAATAGTGGCGATTCTTTAAAAGATGAGTAAACAAGATAACCACGATAACGATGAAATTTTGATGGCACAGCCTCGTGGGTTTTGTGCGGGGGTTGATCGCGCAATCAATATCGTTAAAGAAGCCCTGATTCGTTATGGCGCACCGATTTATGTCCGCCATGAAATTGTTCATAACGCTTATGTTGTAAATGAATTGCGCGAGAAGGGTGCGGTCTTTGTAGAAGATTTGAACGAGGTGCCCAAAGGCGCAATTCTCGTATTTAGTGCCCATGGTGTGTCTCAAGAGGTTCGCAAGGATGCTCAAGAGCGCGGTTTGCAGGTATACGATGCGACCTGTCCCTTGGTTACTAAGGTACATCTTGAAGTAGTGAAGATGTGTAAAGATGGTTTTACTGTGCTGATGATTGGTCACGCTGGACACCCTGAGGTTGAGGGAACAATGGGACAAGTGCAGAAGGGAATCTTCCTGATTGAAAAAGTCAGCGATATTGATGCTCTATCTTTTCCTGTTGATGAAAAACTTGCTTTTGTTACCCAGACCACGCTTTCAGTGGATGAGACGAAGGAAATTGTTACGGCACTCACAAAAAAATTCCCCAATATTGTTCAGCCACGCAAACAAGATATTTGTTATGCCACTCAGAACCGCCAAGATGCTGTGAAATTTATGGCACCACAGGTAGAGGTCGTTATTGTTGTGGGAAGTGCATCGAGCTCTAACTCCAATCGCTTGCGTGAATTATCTGAAAAGTTGGGCGTACCTTCTTATATGGTGGATGCCACCGAGCAACTTAAGCCGGAATGGTTTGTTGGCAAAAAACGTATTGGCCTTACCGCTGGTGCATCGGCCCCAGAAAGCTTGGCTCAATCAATCGCAGCACGTATACAAGAGTTTGGACCACGCCAAGTTCGCGCTCTCGATGGAGTGGTTGAGGATGTGACATTTTCACTACCTAAAAATTTAGTTGGCTGAATTATTTGTTAATACCAGAGGAGCCGTAGATGATGAGTTCAAAAGCGTCAAAAGTGATTTACGTGAAGAGTGCTATTGCAGCTTCAGCGACAGCATTGGTACTACTTGGCTGTGGAAAGAGTGGCGATAAGACTTCTGCCATTCCTGCCGATGGAGTGGAGGTCAAAATTGGGCACGTAGCTCCTCTGACTGGACCAATCGCTCACTTAGGTAAAGATAATGAAAATGGTGCTCGTTTAGCTATTGAAGAGATCAATAAATCTGGCTTAATGATTGATGGAAAAAAAGTGATTTTGACACTAGTGCCTGAGGATGATGCTGAAGATCCGAAGACAGCAACTCAAGTAGCGCAAAAGTTAGTTGATGCCAAAGTGGTTGGAGTAGTTGGGCATCTTAATTCAGGGACTAGTATTCCAGCGTCTAAGATATATAGCGATGCTGGTATCACGCAAATCTCCCCTTCTGCGACTAATCCCGACTATACAAAACAAGGCTTCAAAACGACTTATCGTTTAGTTGCCACTGATGCCCAACAAGGTCCAGCATTAGCTAACTATGTGATTAATACTCTGAAGGCTAAAACTGTCGCCATCATTGATGACTCTACCCAGTATGGCAAAGGCTTAGCCGATGAGTTTGAAAAAACTATTAAAGCTGCTGGAGTAAAAGTGGTTACTCGCGAAGCAAGTAATAACAAGGCAACAGATTTCAAGGCCATCTTGACCAAAGTAAAGGGTAGTAAGCCTGATGTCATTATGTATGGCGGTATGGATGCTACTGGCGGTCCTTTAACTAAGCAAGCTGCAGAGCTTGGCATTAAAGCTAAGGTGGTCGGCGGTGATGGCATGTGCACTGAGAAGCTTGCAGAGCTAGCTGGAGAGGCTGTGATCAATGTGACTTGCTCAGAGGCGGGTATGGCTCTATCGAAAATGGCCCAAGGCGCTGATTTTCAGAAGCGCTACAAAGAACGCTTTAATACTGATGTTCAGATCTATGCCCCATTTACCTATGATGCGGTATATGTCTTTGTTGATTCAATGAAGCGCGCGAACTCTGTTGATCCAGCAAAGATCTTAGTTGTGATGCCAGACACTAAGATGAATGGTTTGGTCGGCAATATCGCCTTTGACAATAAAGGTGATATGAAAGAAGGTGTGATTACTTTATATGACTTCAAAGATAAGAAAAAAACAGTTTTAGACGTCATTAAGATGTAAAGAATGTTAATGAAAGAGTGCCGCTTCTGCGGCGCTCTTTTTTTACGCTTCGAAAATACCCCGACTTAATGGATATCTTCCTTCAGCAAATCATTAACGGTTTAGTGCTTGGCAGTATCTATGCTTTGATTGCGCTTGGCTACACCATGGTTTATGGCGTCTTGGGGATTATTAACTTTGCTCATGGCGAGGTTTTGATGATTGGCGCCATGGTGTCGCTTTCATTACTGCGCTTGATATTGGGTTTAACTAGCGATCTACCAGGTTGGCTAACCCTTTTAATTATTTTGCCAATCACAATGGCTGTTTGTGCAGGACTCAGTTACTGGATTGAGCGTATTGCATATCGTCCTTTGCGAAACGCACCGCGCTTAGCCCCTTTGATATCTGCGATCGGTATGTCTATCTTGCTCCAAACAATTGCAATGATGATTTGGTCACGCAATCCAATGACCTATCCACAGTTGTTACCCTCATCTCCAATTGATATATTGGGAAGTGGCGCCACTATTACTGGTAAGGAAATCATCATCATCGTGGTCGCGGTAATAGTGATGTGCGGATTATTGTTCTTGGTTGAAAAAACAAAATTAGGCAGAGCAATGCGTGCTACTGCAGAACAGACGCAAATTGCAGCGCTCATGGGAGTTAACCCCAATCGTGTGATTTCAATTACCTTTATGTTGGGTGGAGCACTGGCAGGCCTGGCTGGAGTCATGATTGCTAGTAACTATGGCAATGTGCATTTTTATATGGGCTTTATTCCTGGCCTGAAAGCCTTTACGGCAGCAGTTCTTGGAGGTATCGGAAATTTGAAGGGTGCCATGTTAGGTGGCTTACTTTTGGGTTTAATTGAATCTTTAGGAGCTGGCTATATCGGTGAATTGACTGGTGGGGTCTTTGGCTCGAACTATCAAGATATTTTTGCATTCTTAGTATTGATCTTGGTGCTCGTCTTGCGCCCAACCGGACTCTTGGGTGAGAAGGTTTCAGATCGTGCTTAAGGTTGCAATCCTTCATCACCTGCCTCGATCCGCTTATTTATGGATTGGCATGATTGCTTTAATTCTGATGCCTTGGGTAGTTGGTGCTAGCGGCGGTAATTACTGGGTAAGAGTTCTTGATTTTGCTCTGCTCTATATCGTTCTCGCACTCGGTCTGAATGTCGTTGTGGGCTTTGCTGGTCTTCTGGATTTAGGCTACATCGCCTTTTATGCGCTTGGCGCATATAGTTATGCATTACTGGCATCACCACACTTACCACAGCAGTTTGAAACTATTGCGGCAGCTTTTCCACAGGGCGTACATTTTTCGCCTTGGATGGTAGCAGTGTTCTCAATCGTTCTGGCTGCTTTATTTGGGATCATTTTGGGATTTCCAACTTTACAGTTGAGGGGTGATTACTTAGCGATTGTGACTTTGGGTTTTGGAGAAATTATTCGTATCTTTATGAATAATCTTGATCGTCCAATAAATCTTACTAATGGGCCCAAGGGTATCAACTCAATTGATCCTATTTATTTATTTGGCATTTCATTTGCAAAGCCCTTAGATTTAGGATTCATACAAATTCCGGGCCTTTATTTAGTGTTCTATTTGTTTTTACTCTTGGCAGTCTGCGTAGCAATCATTTGTTTACGTCTGCAAAACTCCCGAATTGGTCGTGCTTGGGTAGCTATTCGTGAAGATGAGATAGCTGCTAAGGCAATGGGTATTAATACTCGCAATATGAAACTATTGGCTTTTGCGATAGGGGCATCTTTTGCCGGTGTTGCTGGAGTTCTATTTTCAGCTTTTCAAGGCTTTGTTTCTCCTGAGTCATTTACCCTTTGGGAGTCGATTGTTGTCCTGGCGATGGTGGTTCTTGGTGGCATTGGCCATATTCCCGGAGTCATTCTAGGCGCAGTATTGTTAGCCATATTTCCAGAAGTATTGCGTGGCATTGCGCAGCCTTTGCAACAAGCGTTGTTCGGCCATGTGATTGTTGATGTAGAAATTATTCGTCAACTCATTTATGGTTTAGCGCTCATTCTCATCATGCTTTATCGCCCGAGTGGTATCTGGCAAAAGAGTGGATCAGGATCATGATGGATGACATACTTTTAGATGTCACTGATGTTTCTAAACACTTTGGTGGTGTTCATGCGCTCGAATCGGTGGGATTGAAAGTGCCACTTGGATCAATTGTTGGTCTGATTGGCCCTAACGGCGCAGGTAAGACTACTTTCTTTAATGTCATCACCGGCTTATATTCAGCCGATTCCGGGATATTTTTATTTAATGGAAAGTCTTACTTTCCCCAATCTATTTCTGAAGTGACTCAATCTGGTTTAGCGCGGACTTTTCAGAACATTCGCCTCTTCGGTGAAATGACAGTACTTGAGAATGTGATGGTGGGTTGTCACTGCCGAACTAAAGCTAGTGTGTTAGGTGCTATTTTTCGCCTTCCTTCCACTCGACGTGAAGAGCAAGCCATTCGAGCAAAATCAATCGAACTCTTAGCTTATGTTGGACTGAGTGAGTTTGCCAATATTGAAGCGCGTAAGCTTTCATATGGCCATCAACGGCGCCTTGAGATTGCAAGGGCATTAGCTACTGAACCTAAGCTTCTAGCCTTGGATGAGCCCGCTGCAGGTATGAATGCAACTGAGAAGTTGGAATTGCGTGAGCTCTTATTACGTATTCAGGCCGATGGCAAAACGATTTTGCTCATTGAGCATGATGTAAGTTTGGTCATGGGTATTTGTGACAGCCTTACTGTGCTTGATTATGGAAAAGTGATTGCTTCTGGTAAGCCTGCTGATGTTCGTATTCATCCAGATGTTATTAAAGCTTACCTTGGGCAAGGGGTAGCGTGATGAGTGCGCTACTGAAGGTAAAGGATCTCAAAGTTTCTTACGGTGGTATTAATGCTGTTAAAGGAATTGATTTGCATGTAGATCAAGGTGAGTTAGTGGCTTTAATTGGTGCTAATGGCGCTGGCAAGAGCTCTAGCTTAAAGGCAATTGCAGGGGTATTGACCCCGTCAGCGGGTGAGATTGATTTTGCAACTCACAGTACCGACAAACTTCCAGCCTATGAGTTAGTACGCCTTGGTTTGGGTATGGTTCCCGAGGGGCGAGGCGTCTTTAAGCGCATGACCATCTTAGAGAATTTGCAAATGGGAGCTTACTTAAAGTCAGATGCTCAAGAAATAGAACACAAGCTTGATGAGGTCTACTCTTACTTTCCGAGGCTGAAGGAACGTCTCTCCCAGTTGGCAGGCACACTTTCTGGCGGCGAGCAGCAAATGCTTGCAATGGGCAGGGCGATGATGGCTGAACCTAAACTTTTATTGCTCGATGAACCGTCTATGGGCTTATCCCCCATTATGGTAGAAACGATTTTTGATGTTATTCGCAATCTTTCAGCCAATGGTATGACGATACTACTAGTCGAGCAGAATGCACGCTTAGCACTGCAGATGGCTAATCGCGCTTATGTCATGGAGAGTGGATTAATTACCTTGAGCGGCTCGGGCAGAGAAATGCTGGAGGACCCTAGAGTCCGAACAGCCTATTTAGGCGAATAATGGGCGTCTAACAAACGCTTTAAGCGGTTTGTTTTAGAAGCTCACGCAGCATATTGCACATCTGACGAATCTCATCATCACTCACATTGAGGGCAGGCATAAAACGTAATAAGTTCGGCCTGGGTGAGTTAATCAATAAACCTTCTGGACTACGATCACGAGCCAGCCCAACCAGTTTTCCACCAATATCCTTACCAAGCATTAGTGCGCGCAATAAGCCTTCACCACGCTCACCTTCAAGATTAAATTCAGCAGATAGCTTAAGCAATTCTGCTTTGAGTAGCTCACCTTTCGCTTTCACACTATCGAGGAAGCCTGGAGCGAGTAGTTGTTCAATCACGCTCATACCTACTGCAGTCATCAATGGATTACCGTTATAAGTACCGCCTTGATCACCCATCACAAAGCAAGCCACCTCATTTGTTGCCATGAGCGCTGCCAAGGGTACGCCGCCACCAATGCCTTTACCTAAGGTCATCATGTCGGGCTCAATACCGTATTGCTGGTAAGCAAAGAGAGTGCCAGTGCGACCACAGCCAGCCTGCACTTCATCGGCGATAAGAAGAATATTATTTTCTTTAGTGAACTTGCGCAGTGCGTGCATAAATTCTTTAGTGGTCGGTATAACACCACCTTCGCCCTGAACAGGTTCGATCATTACTGCTACCGTTTTATCCGTCACAAGTTTTTTGACAGACTCTAAATCGTTTAGATCTGCTTTAGGAAAGCCCCCCACCTGAGGGGCAAACATCGTATCCCAACCCGGTTTTCCAGAGGCGCTCATAGTTGCTAATGTGCGCCCATGAAAGCTGTGATCAAAAGTAATAATCTCAAACGCCCCATTTTTGTGAAGCTGGCCCCACTTACGCGCAAGTTTGATTGCACCTTCGTTTGCCTCAGCCCCGCTGTTAGCAAAAAAGACTTTATCAAAGCAACTATTTTCGGTAAGAAGATTAGATAAACCAATCATGGGCTCGTTATAAAACGCAGGACTTGGATTAATGAGTTTCTTAGCTTGAAAATTGAGAGCCTCAATCATTCCAGGATTACTGTGACCTAAGCAATTGACTGCCCAGCCTTGTAAAAAGTCTAAATAGCGCTTGCCGTTGTTATCGGTTAGCCATGAGCCTTTACCCTCGACCATGATCACCTCAGGGCGCTGAGTAATAAACATTACTGAGTGAGTGTCAATGGCTTGATCTGGCTTATTCATGCTGGTCTAAGGTATTAAAGGCTAGTAAGGCTTCTATTATCTAACTAATTAGGTGTATTTTGCATGCTCTAGTTTGTGACCATATCAGCGGCACTGGTAAAGGAGTCTGCAAAGAATTCTTCCTCAGGCAAATGACATTTAGATGCAAAGTCATCGCGGGCTGCATTGACCATGACGGGAGCTCCACAAGCGTATACCTGCACAGCTGTCATATTGGGATGATCCGCCATAACTGCTTGGTGGACGAAGCCGGTGCGGCCCTGCCAAGCGTCTTCTGCCAAGGCCTCTGAAATGACAGGGATATATTGAAAGTCAGCCATTTCTTTTTCCCATGTTTTGCAAAGATCATCTAGGTAGAGATCACAAGGGCGTCTTCCACCCCAGTAAAGATGAATCGGCCTATGAATCTTTTTGGCCTGCATTTGCTCAATGATCGATTTAATGGGGGCAAAGCCAGTGCCAGCCGCTACAAAAATGATGGGCTTTTTAGAGTCTTCTCGTAAAAAGAAGCTCCCCAAAGGTCCCTCGAAGCGCAGAATATCTTTTTCCTTCAGAGCTGGAGTTACCTCTCCAAATACAAAATCAGTAAAAAGGCCACCAGGAAAATGGCGAATATGTAATTCAAGAGGCCCCTCTTGATCGGGTGCATTAGCAATCGAATAAGCGCGGCGTTGACCGTCCTTAAGGAGGAATTCTAAGTATTGCCCAGCTAGGAACTGAAAGCGTTCAGCTGCAGGAAGTTGTAGTTTAAGAATAGCCACATCGCTACTTGGCCTTTCAATCGTATTAACCCGACAAGGAACTTTACGAATGGCAATATCACCAGCACCTTGGACCTCACGGGCCTCAATCAGAAGATCAGACTGCGGGTGAGCGCAACAAAATAAAGTGCCGCCTGTGGTTTCATCAGCCTTGCTTAAGGCGCTCTCACTATGTTGTCCGTGGGTGACTAGGCCTTCTACTATTTTCCCCTTACAGGAGCCACAAGCGCCATTTTTGCAGCCGTATGGCAGATTAATGCCTTGGCGTAGGGCGGCTTCCAAGAGAGTCTCATCTTGGTTAACATGAAATTGTTTGCCGCTCGCTTTGAGCGTGACCTGATAAGACACTCTCATTCCTTTCAATAAATCGTTACGATGTTACTTATGCAATCTTTTGGTAAACCTTCAATCCTGATTATTGGCTGCGGAGACATCGGTCTTCGGGTAGCCAAACAGCTCTCACGTAGTTATCGTGTTTTTGCACTTACATCGCAAAAAAGCCGCTTTCAGGAGTTGAGGGAGGTTGGCGCGACTCCCATCCTGGGTGATCTGGATAAACCAGAAACACTTTGGCGCCTTTCCGGTCTAGCTCAAACCGTCATTCACTTAGCGCCACCCCAAAATCATGGAAATCGTGATTGCCGAACCCGCAACCTACTCCGAATTTTAGCCCAAGGATCTCATGTCGTCAGGCGCCTGATTTATATTAGTACCACAGGCGTTTATGGCGATCATCAAGGTAAAAGAGTGACTGAGGCTACCCCAGTGAGCCCTCTAAGTGATCGGGCCCAAAGAAGGGTAGATGCGGAGCGGGTTTTGCGTTTATGGGGACCTGCAAATGGAGTCTCTGTAACCATTTTGCGGGTACCTGGAATTTATGCGCTTGATCGTTTACCGATTGAGCGTTTGCAGTCTCAAACGCCAGCACTACCGCCTGAAGAGGATGCCTACTCGAATCACATTCATAGCGAGGATTTGGCAAGATTGGTTTGTGCAGCGGTATACCATGGTAAGCCCCAGCGAATCATCAATACCTGTGATGGTGAAGAAACAAAGATGGGGGATTACTTTGATGAGGTAGCAGATGCATTTGGTCTAGATCGACCGCCTAGAATGCCTGCAGAACAACTACAAAAAATCGTGAGTCCAATGCTTTGGTCTTTTATGCGCGAGTCTAGAAGAGTCAGCAACACTCGTCTACATGAATTAAAAACGCCACTACGTTATCCGAGCGTAGGCCATTTTCTGAAAACTATTTCCAAGAATCCTTAAGACCCACCGTACGATTAAATATCGGTTTGCCAGGTTTGGAATCATGTATGTCGGCAATAAAGTAGCCGTGACGTTCAAATTGAAAGCATTCCTCTGCCTTAGTGTCTTTCATGCAAGGTTCTAAATAGGACTTAATCGTTTGCTTCGAGTTTGAATTAATCGCATCCAAAAAGTTTTTATCACCACTATCGGGATGTGGATCGGTAAATAGGTGGTCGTATAAACGAACTTCAGCAGGAATAGCTTCTGCAGCGCTAATCCAGTGAATATTGCCCTTGACCTTATAGTTATTGGAGCCCGGGGTGCCGCTCTTACTATCAGGAAAGTAATTGGCATTTATCTGAGTAATATTGCCACTAGCGTCGGTCTCAAAGCCTGTGCACTCAATCACAAAGCCGTGACGCAAGCGTACGCGGCTACCAGGCTGATCACCAATCGGCGGAAATAATCTAAAGAAGCCTTTGATTGGCTCTTTCATAAAGTCATCCTCTTCAATCCATAACTCGCGGGTGAAATTAAATTCGCGATTACCCCATTCAGGATGTTGTGGATGACGAGGTGCTGAGCAAGGCTCTTTTTTTGTAGCATCAAAGTTCTGAATAACCAGCTTGAGCGGCTTTAAAACTGCTGTAGCACGAGGTGCCCTTACCTCAAGATCATCGCGTAGTGCTTGATCAAGCGTACTCATATCAATCCAACTATCTGCTTTAGAGACTCCAATACGCTCGCAGAACAAGCGAATACTTTCTGGGGTGTAACCACGGCGACGCATGCCTACAATAGTTGGCATTCTTGGATCGTCCCAGCCATCCACATGTTTTTCTTCAACGAGTTGCAATAACTTACGCTTACTAGTGATGGTGTAAGTCAAATTCAGGCGGGCAAATTCATACTGACGCGGAACAGGACTCTTAAATACTCCCAACTCTTTAAGAGAGTCCACAATCCAGTCATACAGTGGGCGATTATTTTCAAACTCGAGGGTGCAGATGGAGTGGGAGACATTTTCTAGCGCATCTGAGATGCAGTGGGTAAAGTCATACAGCGGATAGATACACCATTTGCTGCCCGTGCGGTGGTGATCAGTATGGCGAATACGGTAAACCACTGGGTCTCGCATCACAATATTGGGGTGTGACATATCGATCTTGAGGCGCAGAACATGTTCACCATCCTTGAACTTCCCATCTCGCATTTCCCGAAAGAGAGAAAGATTCTCCTCAGGGCTACGCTCACGGTAAGGACTATTTTTTCCCGCTTGACCAAAGTTGCCGCGATTCCTATGAATATCCTCAGCACTCTGACTATCGATATAAGCCTTGCCATTCTGAATTAGTACTTCTGCAAACTCATAGAGACGATCAAAGTAGTCGCTGGCGTGATAAAGGTGGGTTCCCCAATCAAAGCCAAGCCATTTGACAGTATCCAAAATACTGTCTGCGTATTCAATATCTTCTTTAACTGGGTTGGTGTCATCAAGGCGCATATTGCAACGTGCACCCCCAGCTTGACTGCTGTAGTCAGCGGCAAGGCCAAAGTTCAGGCAAATACTTTTAGCATGGCCAATATGTAAATAGCCATTAGGCTCAGGCGGAAAGCGTGTAATAACCGATGGAATAGGCTGACCCGCCAAATCGGTTCTCTTGGCAAAGGCGCCACTTGCTAAGTCATGATCAATGATCTGACGTAAGAAGTTAGATGGCTCGGTCAGTTGACCAGTATTCACTTTTGGAGGTTTGCTATCTTGGGACATAGCCACATTGTAGAGAAAACACCTGACCCATAAAGAAAAAGCCCGCAAACTGCTGCGGGCTCGTTTTTATTAGGGGAGAAGAATTACTCCTCCACGAAGGCCTCTTCGCGAGTCTTCTTCACAGCGGGTAATGCTACGATCACTACTAATAAGGCGGCAGCGATCAATAGCCCAAGAGATAGAGGACGTGTGATGAAGGTTGTGAAGTCACCGCGGGACAGCAATAGGGCGCGACGGAAGTTTTCTTCCATCATCGGGCCGAGTACGAAGCCCAAAAGCAAAGGAGGTGGTTCGCAACCCAGTTTGAAAAAGAGGTAACCAATCAAGCCAAAGCCTGCAGTGACATAGACATCAAACACTGTGTTGTTCACGGTGTATACACCAATACAACAGAACACCAAAATCGCGGGGTAGAGAAAGCGATAAGGAATCTTCAATAACTTAACCCAAATACCAATCAGCGGCAAGTTCAAAAGAATCAACATCACGTTACCGATCCACATGGAAGCGATCAGACCCCAGAACAATGCTGGGTTGCTGGTCATCACTTGTGGACCTGGTTGAATGTTATGAATGGTCATTGCGCCCACCATCAAAGCCATCACAGCATTTGGTGGGATACCCAATGTGAGTAATGGAATGAATGAGGTTTGGGCGGCAGCATTGTTCGCTGATTCAGGGCCAGCAACACCTTCAATGGCACCTTTGCCAAACTCATGGCTGTACTTAGAAGATTTTTTCTCAACAGAGTAAGCGCCAAATGCTGCTAAAGCAGCGCCACCACCAGGCAGAATACCTAAGATAGAACCGATTGCTGTGCCACGCAAGATCGAAGGAATCATGCGCTTGATATCAGTTTTAGTTGGGATCATGGTAGTGAGCTTGTTCAGGAAGCCTTCATCATCACCAGTTTTTTCAAGGTTGCCCATGATTTCTGCGAAACCGAACACACCCATTGCTACCGCAACAAAGCCGATGCCGTCACTCAGCTCTGGAATATCAAATGCATAGCGAGATACGCCAGAGTTCACATCAGTACCAATGATGCCCATTAAGAGGCCCAAGATAATCATGCCAATCGCCTTGATCAAAGAGCCTGATGCCAATACCACTGCACCAATCAGGCCGAGAACCATTAGCGAGAAATACTCCGCAGGCCCGAACTTAAATGCAAGCTGGGAGAGTGGAGTAGCAAACGCAGCCAATACCAAAGTGGCTACGCAACCAGCAAAGAATGAACCCATACCAGCAGTAAATAAAGCAACCCCAGCTCGACCATTTCGAGCCATTTGATAGCCATCGATTGCGGTTACCACCGACGACGTCTCCCCAGGAATGTTGAGCAAAATGGCAGTTGTAGATCCACCATACTGTGAGCCGTAATAAATACCGGCCAACATGATCAAAGCTGCAATAGGAGGCAGGGCGTAAGTTGCTGGCAAGAGCATCGCGATGGTAGCAATTGGGCCAAGGCCAGGCAAGACGCCAATGAGGGTTCCCAACACACAACCAATGAGGCAGTACATGAGATTCTGCAGCGTAAACGCTGTATCGAAACCAAGAGCTAGATTACTAAATAATTCCATTTTGTAGTGTCCCGGTTCTTTATTGTTGTAAGAATACTGGCAGTAGCGGGAACTGAAGCTTCAGACCCATTACAAATACTGAATAAGTAAATGCCACTAGGAAGGCAGCGTTAATTAAGGAGCCTTTCCAAGTAAATTCTTTGCTAGCACTTGCGGAGACTAGTACCAAAACAACCACGGCCACTAAAAAGCCTAAACGCGGGAGTAACAAGCCATAAAGCACAACTGAGCCAGTAATCTGAGCAATAATCCGCCAATTAAATTTTGGAATCCTTTCGATCGCTGCTGTTGCACTAAAAGACTTTACCAAAACAAAGAAACCCAAGAGGGTCAGCAAGATGCCAAGCCAAAATGGGAAATAACCAGGACCCATCTTGGCAGCTGTGCCATATTGATACTGTGTTGCAATGATGGTGAAGAAAAGGCCAATGACCATATACATGATCCCAGCCCCAAAATCCCGTTGATTACGAATTTTCAAGTTGTACTCCTTGTGTATCGGCTTAGGTGCCGATCTATTTATTGAACTTGAGCGATTGTAAGGCACTAGGGGGGTCTATTGTCTAGGGTTTGCCCTATAGGAGTGCCAATGCGATAATTATTGGCATGAAAGTCTCTCAAATTCGCCAAGCCTATCTGGATTTCTTTGCCCAAAAAGGTCATCAAATCGTTGCATCCAGTCCAGTAGTGCCCGGGGATGATCCAACCCTGTTATTTACCAACGCGGGTATGAATCAGTTCAAGGATGTTTTTCTGGGGTTTGATAAGCGCCCCTATAACCGAGCAACCACTGCACAAAAGTGCATTAGGGCCGGGGGCAAACACAATGACTTGGATAATGTTGGTTATACCGCACGCCATCACACCTTTTTTGAGATGTTGGGTAATTTCTCGTTTGGAGATTATTTCAAGAAAGAGGCGATTCAATTTGCTTGGGATTTATTGACTCAGGTATTTAAGTTGCCTAAGGAAAAACTCTTGGTTACTGTCTATGCCGAAGATGATGAAGCTTATGAGATTTGGAATAAGCAAATTGGTATTCCAGCTGATCGGATTATTCGCATTGGTGACAACAAGGGTGCCCGTTACGCTTCTGATAATTTTTGGATGATGGGTGATACTGGTCCTTGCGGTCCTTGTACAGAAATTTTCTATGATCACGGTGAGCATATTCCTGGTGGTCCTCCCGGAAGCCCAGATGAAGACGGCGATCGTTTCATTGAAATTTGGAACAACGTCTTCATGCAATTTAACCGCGATGAAGCGGGCGTTATGCATCTGCTGCCTAAGCCTAGCGTGGATACAGGTATGGGCCTTGAGCGCATTGCTGCTATTTTGCAGAAAGTGCACTCCAATTATGAAATTGATCTTTTTGCTAATCTACTCAAGGCCTCTAAGGATGCAGTAGATGCTGCGGGTGGAGAAAACTGTGATGCACAGAGTCCTTCACTTAAAGTGATTGCCGACCATATTCGGGCTTGTAGTTTTATCGTTGTTGATGGCGTCATTCCAGGTAATGCAGGGCGCGGTTATGTATTGCGTCGGATTGCACGTCGCGCGATTCGTCACGGTTATAAGCTCGGTGCTCGTAAACCCTTCTTCTATCAGTTGGTACCTGCGCTCGTTAAAGAGATGGGGGATGCATATCCAGAATTGCGTGCTGCTCAAGATAAAGTTGGTGAAGTGTTAAGGCAAGAGGAAGAGCGCTTCTTCCAGACAATTGCTAACGGTATGGAAATCTTGGATGGCGCATTGGCAGGTGGTACAAAAGTAGTTGATGGCGAAACTGCTTTCCGCTTGCATGATACTTTTGGTTTTCCATTGGACTTAACTGCAGACGTCTGTCGTGAGCGTGGTGTAAGTGTTGATGCGCAAGGTTTTGAAGTAGCAATGCAAAAGCAGCGTGATCAAGCTAGAGCAGCCGGAAAGTTCAAAGTAGCTCAGGGCTTAGATTACAAAGGTAAGCCAACCCAATTTCATGGTTATGACGCCCTAAAACATGAGGGTGCAAAGGTAACAGCACTGTATATGGATGGCTCTGCTATGCAATCAGTTAAAGCAGGTGATGCAGCGGTAATAGTGCTAGATCACACCCCTTTCTATGCAGAATCCGGCGGTCAGGTTGGCGATAAGGGTGAGCTTCGTAATGAGACTGTGCGCTTTGCAGTCGACGATACCTTCAAGATTCAAGCGGATGTCTTTGGTCATCAAGGCGAATTGCTTGAGGGCGAGCTTAAGGTGGGTGATGCGCTCAATGCTTTGGTAGATACGAAGCAAAGAGCGGAGACGATGCGCAATCACAGTGCTACACATATTTTGCATAAGGCTTTGCGCGAGGTCCTTGGGGATCATGTGCAGCAAAAAGGCTCTTTAGTAGACGCGATGAAGACCCGTTTTGACTTTACTCACAATGCTCCAATTACGGTAGAACAGATTCGCAAAATAGAAGACATTGTGAATCAAGAAATTCTAGAGAACACGGCTACCTCCGGTAAGGTCATGTCTTTGGATGATGCCCAAAAGACTGGTGCCATGATGCTCTTCGGTGAGAAGTATGGCGACGAAGTGCGTGTTTTAGAGATAGGTTCATCCAAAGAGTTATGCGGTGGTACTCATGTATCTCGCACTGGCGATATCGGTAGCCTCAAGATTGTTTCCGAAGGTGGTGTAGCTGCTGGCATCCGCCGCGTTGAGGCAGTGACTGGCAATAACGCACTGCACCTCATGCAGGGCATGGAGGATAGGATCAATGAGGCTGCAGCGATTCTCAAAACCCATCCAGGGGATTTGGTCAACCGCATTGCTCAACTGCAAGAGAGTTTGCGACAAGCAGAGCGTGAGTTAGAGAAAGTGAACTCTAAATTTGCGGCAAGCCAAGGTGATGAGTTGGCTGGTCAAGCAGTTGATGTGAATGGGCTCAAAGTATTAGCTGTGCGCATTGATGGTGCTGATGCGGGGGTCTTACGTGAAACTATGGATGCGCTCAAAGCTAAACTCAAAACTGCCGCAATCGTCTTAGCATCAGTGCAGGGCGATAAGGTAAGTTTGATTGCTGGAGTGACGGCAGACTCGATTGGTAAAGTTAAAGCGGGAGACCTAGTGAACTTTGTGGCGCAGCAAGTAGGGGGCAAAGGTGGCGGTAAGCCAGAGATGGCGATGGCCGGCGGTACTGATCCAAGCAAGTTAAACGCAGCATTAGAAAGTGTTAAAGATTGGGTGACGAGCAAATGAGCGATCAAAATATTGCATTTAATGCTGAGGTAGATGCGATTGGCATGAATTGTCCATTGCCTATTTTACGTACCAAGAAAGTGTTAGCCACTATGCAATCTGGTGAGGTACTAAAAATTAAAGCAACCGATGCCGGCGCAGCGCATGACTTCCCTGCATTTGCTAAACAAACTGGTAATGAGTTGATTTTTACTACTACCGAAGGCGATGTCTTGGTGTTCTTCCTCAAAAGAAGATAAGACAAAGAAACTACGACGATAAGAGTCTTAGCTTAAAGAGCGACTCTTTAAGTAGGCCGCAAAATCAGTTGCTACTTCTGGGTGGCGCAAAGCAAATTCCACCGAAGCTTTGAGGTAGCCAAGCTTGCTACCGCAGTCATAGCGGACCCCATCGTATTCATAAGCAAAGACAGGCTCTTGCTTCAGTAAGGAGGCAATCGCATCAGTCAGTTGAATTTCTCCACCGGCACCTGGCTTGAGATTACGAATATGGGCAAATATCTCAGAAGACAGGACATAGCGACCAACAACAGCTAAATTGGAAGGTGCATCCTTAGGTTGAGGCTTTTCAACAATGCCATTGAGGCGGTAAATGCCTTTGGCTACCTCAGTACCCGCTACTATTCCATAAGAGCTGCTTTTGGCAGGGTCAATCTTCTCTACGGCAATCACTGATCCGTTTTGCTCATTAAATACATCGAGCATCTGTTTCAGTACAGGAGGTTGTCCATCCAATAAGTCATCCGCCAACATGATGGCAAAAGGTTCGTCACGTACTAATTTTTCAGCACAGAGAACAGCATGTCCTAAGCCTAAAGCTTCAGGTTGGCGTACGTAAACACAATCAACATGACTTGGTTTAACGCTACGAACAATTTCCAGTAACTCCTTTTTATTCTTGGCTTTAAGTTCAGCTTCCAGCTCATACGCTTTATCAAAGTGATCTTCAATCGCACGTTTACTGCGACCAGTCACAAAAATCATTTCAGTAATGCCAGCTGCTATCGCCTCTTCAACCGCATACTGAATCAGAGGTTTATCAACCACATTCAGCATTTCTTTGGGGCTTGCTTTGGTCGCTGGCAAAAAACGAGTGCCTAAGCCAGCAACAGGAAAGACAGCTTTTGTAACGGCTTTAGTGCTTAATGGCATATGGGTTCCGATCGCTCTGGATTTTGCTAAGTTTTATTTCAGACGCTCTAATTGTGCAACAAGCTTCTCATAATTTTGCTCAAAACCAGCAAGACGCTGTTTTTCTTGGGCAACTACCTCTTCTGGAGCGCGGGCTACAAAGCTCTCATTCGTGAGTTTGACTCGGGCTTTTGTGATTTCATTAGCTAGGCGCTCAATTTCCTTGCCAAGGCGGATGCGCTCTGCAGCAATGTCGACTTCAATCTTCAAAAGCAATTTGAGATTGCCAACTAGGGCCATTGGAGCTCCGGGAGCATCTTTTTCCAAGCCAGATTCATCGCTATAGATTTTGACCTCAGAGAGTTTTGCAAGGGCGAGCAAATAGGGTGTTGCCTTTTGTAAGAATGCTTCTGGCCCACTAATCCAAAGCGGTACTTTTTGACCAGGGGGTACTTGCATCTCCCCACGAAGATTTCTGCAGGCGTCCACAATCGCTTTAATCTGCGTCACCCAAACTTCACTCTTCTCATCAATCTTATCTGGTTGAGAAACGGGATAAGCTTGAAGGGCAATCGTTTGTTTAGCCTGCTGAGCTAAATCTTTTCCGGATTTTGGCCCGACAGTCTGCCAAAGGGTTTCAGTAATAAAGGGAATCAGTGGATGCGCCATGCGTAAGATGGTCTCTAGTACACGCAATAGGGTGCGGCGGGTGGCACGTTGTTGCGCTGGAGTACCGGTTTGCAACTGCACTTTAGCAAGCTCTAAGTACCAATCACAATATTCATCCCAAACAAATTGATAGATGCTACTTGCGATATTGTCAAAGCGATAGTTCTCAAATCCTTTAGCAACTTCAGCTTCGGTTCTTTGTAATTGAGAAACAATCCATTTGTCGGCAGGTGAGAAATCCAAATAGCCATCTGGGCCACATTGATTGTCACATGGTGCAAAGCCATTGTCTTCATCGCCACCAGGGCAGTTCATCAGAACAAAGCGGGTAGCGTTCCATAACTTATTACAGAAGTTTCGATAGCCCTCACAACGCTTTTGATCGAAGTTAATATTGCGCCCAAGAGAGGCGAGCGATGAAAAGGTAAAGCGTAAGGCATCAGTACCAAATGCTGGGATACCCTCTGGAAACTCTTTTTTGGTTTTCTTACTAATACTTTCTGCTTGCTTAGGATTCATTAAGCCTGTAGTACGTTTACTAACTAACTCTTCTATCTTGATGCCATCGATCAAATCAATGGGGTCCAAAGTATTCCCTTTGGATTTACTCATCTTTTGGCCTTCAGCATCACGTACTAAGCCATGTACATAAACGGTATGAAACGGTACTTTTCCAGTGAAGTGGCAAGTCATCATGACCATGCGCGCTACCCAGAAGAAAATAATGTCAAAGCCAGTCACTAATACCGACGAAGGCAAAAAGTGTTTTAAGGCAGGCGTTTCTTCTGGCCAGCCTAGTGAGCTAAAGGGAACCAGTGCTGAGCTAAACCAAGTATCTAAGACATCGGGATCACGATTCAGCTTGCCGGTGTAGCCACCCTTAGCTGCTTTAGTTTTAGCCTCCTCTTCTGAGCGTGCTACAAAGATCTGGCCGTCATCGCCATACCAGGCAGGGATTTGATGGCCCCACCAGAGTTGACGGGAGATGCACCAGTCTTGAATGTTTTCTAGCCACTGGGTGTAAGTATTAATCCAATTTTCTGGCACGAGCTTAATGTCACCCTTAGTAACTGCATCTAATGCAGCACCAGCTATTGACGAGCCCGGCTGATATTGGTTATCAGGACTGGGTTTAGACATTGCTACAAACCATTGATCGGTCAGCATCGGCTCAATAATCGTTTGGGTACGATCACCACGTGGCACCATGAGCTTATGGGGCTGAACTTTTTCTAATAAACCTGCAGTATCTAAATCAGCGACTACTTGTTTACGCGCCGCAAAACGTTCCATGCCTTGGTAAGTAGCTGGCGCATTCTCATTAATCTTGGCATCCAAGGTCAGGATATTGATCAATGGCAATTGATGCCGTTGTCCAACGGCATAGTCATTAAAGTCATGCGCAGGAGTTACCTTGACTACGCCAGTACCAAAGTTTAAATCAACGTAGTCATCTGCAATGATCGGAATTTGACGATCGCATAAAGGCAAGTTGACGGATTTCCCAATCAGATGTTTATAGCGCTCGTCCTCTGGATTGACCATGACTGCTACGTCTCCAAGCAAGGTCTCGGGGCGAGTGGTAGCTACGGTCAAGTGGCCTAAGCCATCAGTGAGTGGATAGCGGATGTGCCACATCGAACCATCTTCTTCTTCACTCACCACTTCGAGGTCTGATACAGCAGTTCCTAAAACGGGATCCCAATTGACTAAACGTTTCCCGCGATAAATGAGACCTTGTTCATGTAGTCTTACAAATACTTCAACCACTGCTTTGGACATCTTGCTGTCCATCGTGAAATATTCTTTATCCCAATCAATCGAAGCACCTAGGCGACGAATTTGACGCGTGATGGTATTACCGGATGTTTCTTTCCACTCCCAAACTTTTTCTAAAAACTTTTCACGACCTAAGTCATGACGTGTAACTTTTTGCGCATCTAGTTGGCGTTCAACCACGATTTGTGTAGCAATGCCTGCATGATCGGTACCTGGTACCCATAAAGTATTTTTGCCAGACATGCGCGCGTGTCGAACCAAGCCATCCATGATGGTTTGGTTAAAAGCGTGACCCATGTGGAGGGTGCCAGTGACGTTCGGGGGTGGCAGCTGAATCGAAAAATCAGCCTTATCTTCCCCCATACTGGCATTGGCAATCCCTCTTCTCTCCCACTCTGGTCCCCAGTAAGCTTCGATTGGGGCAGGTTCATAGGATTTAGCGAGTTCGTCTGCTGAACCGGCTGATGGAGAATTAGGGGTATTTGAGGCATTTGGCATAAGAGGCAAATTATAATTGGGGCGATGTACTCTGACTTGCTCGCGAACCTCAATCCAGAACAGCGCGAGGCAGTAACCCTCCCGCCTGTCAATG
>Ga0114959_10001396_pt1 | contig 21146 bp, 24 predicted proteins | sample C_130625_EF_Meta_FD_87317 | JGI IMG/M metagenome (GOLD analysis project Ga0114959, IMG submission 87317) | Freshwater microbial communities from Lake Croche, Canada to study carbon cycling - C_130625_EF_MetaG | ecosystem: Environmental > Aquatic > Freshwater > Lake | place: Lake Croche, Canada... | reverse complement strand
TTCCTTAGTTTGATTTAAAAAAATAATTTATATCAAACATATAATGGCTGAACAAGTTATCCCCGAAGAATTCCAAAAGGTGATAAAAGATTTTGTAAGAGATATCCGTGTAACCTTTCCAGAATATGAGTCGTTTGTTCAAAAATGGTGGAAAGGCCCCGAATATTTTGCAAGCATCGAAAATGAGGCAGAGCGAGAGGCGCTTATTCAAAAGACGGAGCAAAACAATATGAAATTTATATTCAAATTCTGTTCTAAGCGTTATCCTCCCCGATTCTTTGATATTCTCTATCAAAATGCTGATATTTTCTCCGAAGAGTCAGAAACGGAAACTGAGTTTCTTCCCTATATTCATTTTAAAAACTTATGGCAGTGTGAAATTAGCGATAAGACTAGGGAAACTATTTGGAAATATTTGCAACTAATTCTATTTTCAATTGTTGGGACTTTGGATAATAAAGATGCATTTGGAGATACGTCAAAATTATTTGAGGCCATCAATGAGGATGAATTTAAAACAAAACTAGAAGAGACTCTCAATGGCATGCAAGATATTTTCAAAGAGCATTCGACCGGAGAAGACGTTCCACCTCACGAAACCTTTCAAGGAATGCCAAATGCAGACGAGCTTCACGGACGAATCTCTGGAATGATGAATGGAAAACTAGGGCAGCTTGCAAAGGAAATTGCGGAGGAAACGGCTGCTGATTTGAATATGGACATGGAAGGCGCGACAAATGTGCAGGATGTTTTTCAGAAACTTTTTAAGAACCCGGGAAAATTGATGGGCTTGGTCAAAAATGTTGGTTCTAAATTAGAGTCAAAAATGAAGTCGGGTGATATTAAAGAAAGTGAATTGATTGCAGAGGCGAGCGAAATCATAAGCAAGATGAAAAATATGCCTGGCATGGGAAATATGCAGGAAATGCTTAGTAAGATGGGGCTTGGCAGCTTGCCAAAAGGAGCCAAGCTTGATTTGAATGCTATGGAGGAGAAATTAAAACAAACTATGAAAACTGCAAAAATGAAAGAGCGTATGAGACAAAAAGTTGACGAGAAAAGAGCAAATCAACAAAGCGCGACTCCATTACCTAGTGCGCCGGCAATGTCAGAAGCTGATTTGATGACATTTTTAGAAGAGCACGATAAAAAAGTTGCAAGTTTAAATAAAACTGGCGATAAGAAAAAGAAAAAGAAAGGAAAGAAATAAAATTAGTAATTTCTGTTTTCGTGCTTTCCGTATTGAAGATAATGTGAAATTAACTCTTGATAGTTAAAATGAGTCAAGTCAGGATTATGGTATTTATATATATCTATATTGAAATGTTCTGGTAACATATAGTTATCTGAAGGTAGTCGGTGATCATAATTTCCTCCTCCAGCTAGGTGGTTTGTATATATATTGCACATATTTGGTTCAGCAAGACAACACCAAAATTCAGGATCTAAATAATCGTCTCCTATTGTATTTGGCAATCTTTTAATATAAGCAGAATTTGCCCACCAAAAATTTCCCAAAAAGTGTAAATGGTCGTTCCAAATCATTCCATTTGCGCCATACAAGTCATAAATTTCTAATGCTTTTACGGCTAATCTCCATCGATAAGAGTTCCAGTAAAGAAGCATGTTGATCCAGTCAACCACATTTGGTTCATTATGTGTTTCAAAATGTTTGATCCCCTTAGAATGGAAATACCAATAAGAGGTGTTGCACGGATCACTATTTGCATGATCTCTCATGTGTAATAAAGTTGGTCTCTCATATTGAGACGAATGTTTAATAAAAATTATTTTAATTTTAGGGTCATCGAATCTATTGTTTAAAGCAAGACTTTCGTTGTCACTAACTATTCCACAACGAATCTCTCTCGTTGCTTCATATAGACCATTACTTTTCAATGAATTTATAATCATATCAAAAGAACGTTCCCAATTATTCTTTTGACATATATGTAAATAACCAACTATATTTTTTTCTTCCTCTGACATGTAGTATAAAAGGAGATTATAAATATAAAACAACTTATATAGAAGAAATACTTAAATTTTTATGAATTTAGAATTTTTTATGTTTGTATAAAAGACTAATTAAAAATTAACTAATCTTTAATATAATATATATGATGAGCATTCAATTTTGGACAAACGATCCTACTATTTTATTAAATAAAGAGTATATTTTTGAATTGTGGCCTACTCCAAATATGAAGTACACGCAAAAATTAAACGCAATTACCAGGTTAATAATTTTACTAACAATTTTAGGTTTTGCTGTTACAATGTCTCTAAAATTTTTATTGGTTGGATTCATAACTATTGCTCTTATTTTCGGCATGTATAAAATGCAAAAACCTAAAGCAGAGGGATTTGATAATAATCTTTTAAACAGCCACTACGGGCCACATGCTGGAGAAAATCCTTCTGGAGAAATTAATCCTTCAAATTTAGACGTTTTTATTAAAAATGATTTTCAAGAGGGAAATAGAAAAAATCCCTTTAGTAACGTTTTATTAACAGAAATAGCAGATAATCCGGATAGAAAAGCAGCTCCTCCATCATTTACTCCTGAAATAGACGAAAAAATTGTAAAATCAACAAAAAAAATGGTGCAAAATTTGAACCCGGGAATAAAAAATGCAGAGAAACAGCTTTTTGGAGATCTTTACAACAATTTTGAGCTGGATCAATCAAACAGAGTTTTTTATTCAACGGCAAATACAAAGGTAGCAAATGACCAAGGAGCATTTGCTCAGTTTTTGTATGGATACATGCCCAGTTCTAAAGAATCAAATGCCGACGGAGCATTGGCCAGAGTACAAGATTCATACAGATACACGCTTTATTAAAGATGCTTTTAGAAAAAGTATCGCAAAACAAATAAAAAATACTTTAAAAAAAAGTATTTTTTTTTTAAAGTGTATATATATAAAATGGCTTACGTTTCTGGATATACATTTGATAATATTTCTAGAATTGGCAATGATTCTTGCTGTGTAGATCAAAATACAATTCAAAATGTTCAAAGCTGCAACTACAATTTGCAAAATTATTTTGCAAATGATTGTTCTATGAAAAATCCTATTGATTTAGCAACTATGCAACCTGGTATAAATTACAAAGGAGGATTTAATTCTGGGGCGGGCGGATGCAATATCGATGATAGTTCAAATTTATTGATTGGAACAATTCAAACTCATCCAAGATGCAAAATTGACTTATTTCAGCGTCCATTTGCGACTGTTCCTTATTTAGGGCGTGGCTCTGTAGATCCTATTATGGAAGCGCAAATGCAACAGGGAGAAACAATAACAAATAAAAGAAGTATTACGCAACTAAGTGAAAAGTGTTACTTGAAGTACCATAGTACCCCCCTTTTATCGGATGTCAAAGATAGAATGACAAACCCTGCTTATTGTGTAGAAGGTGTTGCAGCGCAAGGTTGGATTCGTGGAGGAATTCCCTCTAGAGAACTAACTCGCGATAAGGACTATTTTGGAAATCACACAGATTCGCAATATGTTTAAGTGAAGTAAGATATAAAATAGTGATATATTATATGTACAACACAAAATTTATTTGCACATATAAATCATATTCAGATCCCTACTTAAGCGACACATTTTATCGTAAGAATTTATTGGAAATTTTCAATATCGAAGACTTGAATTTTGAAAAGCACGAGTCTGAGATTTGCGATGAGATGGTTGTTATTTTTGAAAAAATAAAAAGTCATCGAGAATTTGCAAAATGCATGGATAAAACCAGTCTTATATTTTCTATAGAGGAAAAACTTATTGCTTTTATGATTTTGATGTCTTATGATTTTTTTTACTTAACTCATCCATGTGTATCAGAATTTCTTGATGAAGGAACTATTTCGGATGATAAAATAAAAGCATTGATGACTGCGATAGCATAATATTGAATTATTTCTTATAAATTTTAATAAAAATATATAATAGAATGGCATCGACGCGCAATAAAAATACCCCTGGAAACTATTGCTTGCAACAACTCGAATACTCAGAAGGTAGACAATATACAATCTATAAAAACTCGGCTTGCGGAGAAGCATGTGATACAAAACTTCCGGGAACGGGACTTTTACCTGGACAAATACCATGGAATAAATTATCGCATAACTCTGCGGATATTGAGTCTTTTTTATTTGGAATTAACTCAACAAATTTAGTAAATCCTCAGCCTTGTTTAACGCCCGAACTAAAAAACTTATCGTCTGCAAACATATTTGAAAAAGATGCTACATATATTCCCGAGCCTCTTGTTGTAGAAAAAAGACAAAGACCCTTCCCGGTAGGATAAACGATAAAATATTTATATTGCCTTTTATAAAAATATAAATGCAATACGATTTATTTTGCCCAATATTAGTGCTTTCTTCCCTTATTTATATTACAAACTTTATATCAACCCTTTATAAGAAATATTATTTATATTGTATTTTATTTTTTTGTTTAACAATAACCTCTGTGATTGTTCATTCCAATACTAATATTTATACAACACTAATAGATAAAATTTTCGTTTTATCTATTGTTTTATGTGGTGGACACATATTATATAACAAGCTACCAACAGATAATACAATTCAAGTTTTATTAATTGTAATAACATTTTTGTTATGTATATATCTATACTATTACGGCTATTTTTCGAACAATTATTGCTATCATCCAGATAAATGTATAGGAGACAAGTATCACGGGCTTCTCCATCTTGTATCTTCTTTCGGTCATCATTTAATAACTTTTTTATAGAGAATAATAAAAGGTTAAATATGCAGAAGTCGGGTTTGAATCCGTTTTCAATATTAGTTTGGCTCGACCTTTTTTAAAGGTCGAATATAAATGAAAACATTTTTTATGGCGAAATAATTTATATTTTAAATTTTGCTTTTTATTACTTGTATTTACACTTTATTGAATAAATTACTGATTTCATTGTTTGAATCCATTTTCAATATTAGTTTGGCTCGACCTTTTTTAAAGGTCGAATATAAATACGTTTTATTCTAATATAAAAATAATACATTTTATATTAGAAACTACAATATGAGCTTAAATATTCATTGTGCAATTAGAGAGAAATTGGAGTATTTTCATAAAATACACAAGATCCCAAATATTATTTTCCACGGCCCTTCCGGAAGTGGAAAAAGAACAATTGTGCACGATTTTATTAAAAATATTTATAATTTTGATAAGGATAAAATTAAAAATTTTGTTATGCACGTTAATTGTGCACACGGAAAAGGTATAAAATTTATACGGGATGAACTAAAATTTTTTGCAAAAACACACATTAATTCGAATGGTGGAGATATTTTTAAAAGTATTATTCTACTTAATGCAGATAAACTTACGATGGATGCTCAATCTGCTCTAAGACGTTGCATTGAGCTATTCAGCCACACAACGCGTTTCTTTATTATTGTTGAAGATAAATACAAATTATTAAAGCCTATTCTTTCACGTTTTTGTGAAATTTACGTTCCAGAGCCAATTTATAATGGAAATACAATTAATTTGTACAAACATAATCTTAGAGAAACTTTTAAGCTAGATGATGTTAAATACAATCGTATCGAATGGTTGAAAAAAGAGCTTTCCAAATCAATGGTAAAAAATATAACACATTTTAAATTGATGCAAATTTGCACGAAACTTTATGAAAAAAGCTATTCTGGTTTAGATATAATTCATTTATTAGAAAATCATGATAACTTTCCAAATTTAGATCATAAAAAAAGATATGAACTATTGATCACTTTCAATAAAGTCAGAAAAGAATTTAGAAATGAAAAACTTCTCATGATGTTTATTTTTAATTTTTTGTATTTGAGTTTAGATATCTCTTTAGAAAATATTTCGTTTATGTAAAATGGATGATTTTAACGTTGGTTCCTTACATGAATCAAAGAATGAATGGGGTGCGAGATTACTTACTATAATGACGCCGCTTATTATTGAAGGTTTGAAATCTATTTTTGAAGAAGCGCACAAGTTGTGCAGAGAAAACAATGAATTAGATAAATATTTGATGACTTTTCAAAATTTTATTTCAAGAATTCCAAAATGGAATCCAAATATTATTGAAAACGAGAGAAAACGTATTTGTGATAGAAGTGGGTGCGGATATTTAGAAGATCTAATAACATGCGTTCATATTATTCAGTTAAAATTGTTGACTGCTATGAGGTCGGGAAATAAACAGAAAAAGATAGATATAAATATTCCAAAACTAGACGATTTTATTCATAAAGCTTATATTCATGTTGCGCGAAAAATATACAAAAATGTATATCTTTTTGAAATGGATATTCCTCCACTTCAGTCGCAAAAAAATAATAGGGAGTTGGAAATTATTGTCCAAGAATGTATTTTAAACGCAGTTCGAGAAAGTATACCCGTAGAAAATATTTTGCGAGCATATATGGACGAAAGTGTAGAAGAAGATATAGTTGAAGAAGTTAAAGAGCAATTTATTGAAACGGCAAAAGAGAAGGAAGAAAATGAAATTAATAAACAGGTTGATGAGCTTATTGTAAAACAGGAGAATGCTAGGTTGAGTTTTAATGATGTAGATATGATAAAAGATTCAAATGATAATGTCTCTTCAGTTTCAGCTTCCAAAGATCCTGATGTTTTAGAACAAATTAGCACTATACGAAATGAACAAAGAAAATTAGAATCAAATGATGATGATGAATCGGAAGAAAAATTAAAAATTTCTGATCAAAACGTATCTTTAGGAGCAATCGACATACATGTAATAGAACCGCCAAGTGTAGAACTTTTACCCGATCTATTAATAGACGATATTGAAGTACTGATTTAAATCATTTGTGTAAAATAGTTTTTCGATTTCTTTATAGCAGATGCGTAAAATAATAAATAACAATATTCTTTATTATTTTAAATGAATAATATTTTTATTTTTGCCGGACTAATATCTTTCATGTTTTTTATATGCAAGTTTATTGAAATGAGATTCATAGAAAAAGAGAGTAAGCCCTTGAAATTATTAGTAAGAGATACTTTGTTGGTTTATTTTAGCGTGTTGATTGGAAATTTTGTGGTTGAGCAGTTAAAACCCGCAATTCAAGACGGAGGTTCTAGCGCCCCGTCTGTATTCACAGGAAATCCTGACTTTTAACATTAATATAAATATATTTATTTCTTATATTAATTATTATCTACCCGTCCAAACTTTTACAACTGGTTTTGGTGCGCATTTTTTATCTTCAATAAAATTTGAATACTGGTCAAAAGAATATCCCCAAACAGAATAAGTCATTATATTTCCTAACAAAGATGGCGCTTTGTACAAGTTTCTTTGACTTAAGAAAAATAGTACACCCAGAATTCTCTCAAAACAACTTCTGTCGCTACGACATTTTACGACATTCAAAAGATTAAATAGTGCGTACTTGTTCTGAATATAGGAAAGAAATTCGTAATTTATATAACTTTGTCCTCCAAAACATCCAAACCACATATCTTTTTGAAGCCCCAAAGGTTTGATGTCACTATCATTTAGTTTTTTAATTACATCATAACTATTACGCAATACACTTGCAAGTTTTACTGTATTATCAATATTTTCTTTATCTGAGTTGAAATGCCACAACGGAAGTGCTCCATTTTTTATTCTATCAAAGTTAATTCTCTTGTGAAAAAAAACACTATCATGGATAATTACAGCATTAGAAAAAAAACGGAATTTATGATAATAATAATAAGGAAGCAACTCACCTCTTCCGGGAAATTCGGATTTAATAATTTCAACATTATTGTATTCTCTATCGGCTATAACAAGCTCCTGATTACTATTATCGTCAATAACTATGATTTTTTTAAGAGGATAGAACTTTCGTATGCATCTTATGCATCTATTCCAGTATCTATTTGTGGATTGTGAATTTACATGTCTTGTAATAATAAAACCAAAATTATTAACATTAACATTCATTTATAATAGAAGTATATTTTTTAAAAAGTTAAACAACAACTTTTTAAAAGACCATTTCTCTAAATATTAAACGTAACTAGGGTAATCATCAATATTCATTATTTTTGAATTATTAGGAATTTTGTTTTTTAAAATTGTGAATGCATTGAATTCTTTTCGTTCTAGTTGAGCTTGTGGTGCGTGATTATGAACGAATCTCGAAATCATTTTATATAGTTTGAAGTCTGGATATCTATCCGAACCATCATTCTTGTACAATAGATTTACTCCTTTGTCGTCTAGGCACCACTCTACAATTAATTTTGTAACACTATCACACTCATCTAAATTTTTAATAGATTCTATATCTTCTACCATGTAATCAAAAATTGAACAAGCTAACCTGCAAATATCAAAACTATAATTCGGTTCAAGTCTAGGCTTTTTCTCGTTAAAATATGGTTCTGTATTATATTGAGTTGCAGCATCACCTCCGGTTTGAAAGCTATCACTACAAAATAGTTTTCCGTCGAACTTATAAATACTTCTACCAAAGTCAATAATCTTAAAAATTCTACCAAATGTAGGAACGCGGTAATATTTCTTTTTATAACAATAATAAACAAACTCCAAATTTGTCTTATTATACATTACATTATTTGTGTGCAAATCATTGTGTGTAAATGAGAAGACTTTTTGATATGTAATTAAAATCATTATAACCTGCATCAATGCCGAATACCATTCTACTTCACTTAACTCTTCATTTAGTATCAAATCATCAAATGTGGTCTCGCACCTTTCCATGGAAATTATCTGCACGGGAAATTTAGGGATGACAACATTAATTTTTTCTTCGCTTCCACTATTTTCTGATTCACAATCTGAACCTGAATCTGATCCGGAATCCGAAGTAGCGTATTTGTCATCATCAAAACTTTCGGATCCGTTTTCTTTTGTTTTGCCAGAACAATGTTCTTCGTTCTCTGTATGCGAGCTTCTAGAAGAACACGTTGATCCTGATTTCAAGGTAGTTGTTATATTTGTTTGTATTTCTAAATTATTTATGTCTACAATGTCCAGAGATCTTTCTTTTAAATTATCAAGTGAAATAACTTCGTTAGAAAAAACTTCTTCGTACATGGAATCATTTATTGAACTAACAGATAGATTTGAGATACTTGTATTAAATTTATCAATTTTAATGACAGGAAGTTTCTCTTTTTTATCTTCTTCATCATCAAAAAGAAAATCGTATTCATCTACGTGAAACAAAACATTTTTATTTTTATTGAAATATTCAGATTTATTTAGATAATCGAGGTCATCAAATACATTTATTGTAAAATTATTTTTAATACTCAAGAAAGACCCATAAAAATCAACGCCGTGAATAAATCCATGTTCATGGATGAGCTTGCTATTCAAAAAAGAAAAAAAACTATCTACGTATGAAGAATTATTGTGGTCAACAAATTTACTATTAAATTCTTCTGTATTTGATGTCATAAAAGGTAGTCTATACAATTTCTCGTCTTCAGGGTTGTATTTTCCTATTAAGTATTTGAAAGGATCTATCAATGGTGCAAGTTTGAAAAAAACTTCCTTATTTTTAACCTTGAGTGTGCTTTGATTTGTGATAGAGCAATTATATACATTTTTATTTTCAGAAATATTTTCTCTTATATTTGTCAGATACCATTCATTATTTAAATTTACGCTGTTAAAATTTGTTTCATTCAGTGAAAAAAAACGATTATAAATAGGAATATAATTTTGTGTGTTTGCAAAGTCGTAACATTCTAAAGTTTTGAAAAGGTCGGGGTTTTTTCTTTTTTGATAATTTATGGTTACCATTTATTATTAGCTACTAAATATATAAATTATACTCGTTTTTAACTTATTTATAATTTAGAGGTTTGATGCGTAAAACAGAAATTTATATTCTTCTAAATAATAATAGTGAGAATGACTCTAGAGTTAAAAAAATTTGACATGAAAACTATTAGTTTCAGACCAAATGAGTCTAAAGGTCCCGTTGTAGTTTTAATTGGTCGACGTGATACCGGAAAGAGTTTTTTAGTAAGAGATCTATTATATTATCACCAGGATATTCCAATTGGTACTGTCATATCGGGCACTGAAGAAGGAAACGGATTTTATGGAAAGTTGGTTCCAAAATTATTTATTCATAATGAGTATAATACAGCAATTATAGAAAATATATTGAAACGTCAAAGATCTGTTTTGAAACAAATTAAAAAAGAAATGGAAACATTTAAAAAAAGCACGATAGATCCAAGAACATTTGTTATTTTAGATGATTGTTTGTACGATAATACGTGGTCAAAAGATAAACTAATGAGGCTTCTTTTTATGAATGGAAGACATTGGAAGGTAATGTTAATCATTACTATGCAATATCCGCTTGGTATTCCTCCAACTTTGAGAACAAACGTTGATTATGTTTTTATTTTGAGAGAACCTTATATTGCAAATAGAAAACGTATATTTGATAATTATGCTGGAATGTTTCCAACTTTTGAGTCATTCTGTCAGGTAATGGATCAGTGTACGGAAAACTATGAATGTTTAGTCATAAATAATAACTCCAAATCAAATAAGTTGCAAGATCAAGTGTTTTGGTACAAAGCCGATGCTCATAACGACTTTAAATTGGGATCTAAAGAATTTTGGGAATTATCAAAGGATATGCAGTCTGATGATGAAGATGAAAAGTATGATCCAGGAAATGTAAAGAAAAGAGGTCAAGGAACAAAAATTAGTGTAAAGAAGACCAAGTGGTGAAATTTCACGTACAAAAACGGACGTGAAATTTTGATTAATTGGAACAACAAGTATAAGAAACACCTGCTAAAGGGGAACCGACACACCCTTCTCCAGTTTGATAACTACAAATATTATCAGTAAAGTAATAATTATTAGTTCCTAATTGATTTGCGCAATAGTTGCACATCCAAGCGCACCCAGTTCCTTGCGTAACAGAAAATGTAACGCAATTATTTCTGGAAGACCCAAGACAAAGATGATTTTGTGAGAAAACAAAAGTAGAAAACATACATAGAAATATTCCGGTAAAGAGATTCATGTAGTACATTACTTATTATGTAAATCTTTAAACTATTTCTTTTATAAAAATATATTTTTATATTTGCAGCATAAAAATATATTTTTATATTTGTAGCATAAAAACATTATTCAAAAATAAAAAAAATATTAATTATTAGTATAATGAATATATCATTAACAAAAATTGATAATAATATTACAAACTATAATATTATACATCTACACACAGGCTCTAGAAATAACAGATTGTATGCGACTTTATTCAACCTCGCCAAATGTCTATATAATGCTATAAAAAATTTTGATCATACTTCAATAAAGACAATTATAATTTTTGATAATTTAAAAAAAAATTTTTCAAATAAAAATCAGGGTTCACATTTCCGGGAAGAAATTTTTGATATTGACTACATGAATTCTTATTTTGCACGATATAATATTGTATTTTTTGCAATTCCTGAACCAAAAAGAAAATTGGATATTTTAAAGATCGAATATGGATTGAAAAGTAATAATATTGTAGATATTACAGATAAAATAAACAAATGTAGTTTATTGACAGATGATTATTTTTGTATTCCAGAAGATATAAATTTGAATAGTTTATGTGACGAAGACCCCGCGTTTGGTTATCAAAAAAAATTATATGTTCATTACAAAATAGATGGTGAATATTTTTTGTTTGCCGAAGATGAATATGATTCAAAAATTATAAATAAGGTAGAGTTAGACTTGACAAAACATATAGAATTTGTTTCCTCAAAGATAGAAATTTTGAAAGTAGAATATGGTATTTCTCCCGCCAATGTGATAGACGTTACAAGTGAAATCTCAAAATACTTTCAATTTAAAGATGAACATTTTTCTATTTCAAATAATATTAATTTTGCAACACTATGCGAAGATCCTATTCACGGAGTGCCGAAGAAGCTTTATATTGACTACAAAATTAATGATAAGAAATATAATATTTCTATAAATGAACATTCTCACAAACTTGCACATGAGTGTAAAATTTGTCTAGTACCCAAAGTTAAGAGTAAATCTCAAAAATTACAAATTTTGAAAGTTGAACTCGAAGATAAGTTAAAATATCTAATAGATATCACACCAGATATTGAAAAATATGCCACAATAACAGAAGATTTATTTTCTATAAGAGAAGATATAAGTTTTACCGAAATATTTCATATTGCAAAAGATGATTTCGATAATAAACTTTCTGTAAACTATCTTGTCAATAATAATGAATTCATTATATCAACTAATAATTTTAATATAGAGTTTGGAAAAAATATTGAAATAAAGTTAATAAATGAAGAAACAAATGAAATACAAAATCAATCTCTTAACAAAAATTTATTTCGTGAGATATTGAATAATATAAAGTTTGTGAGTTTCTACAACGACCTCGCGACAAACTATATTCAAGCATTTGCGAGTCCCGTTTACTATAATAAGATCAATGTAATTCATTTAATGATTGAAAGCGAATTATCTCCTTTTTGTGATTTAAATAAAATGACGTTAGAAACTTTTAAAGATGAACTCAATAAAAAATATTATTTTTTGTTAGATAAATACATTAAGCCTTCTCCGTATGAAATGAATATTATTTTGTCTTCAGAAGAAAGCCAAAAAGAATTTGCAGAATATTTAAAATTTAGATTGTTTAATTTTGTATTTATTGATAGAAACTCGCAAGATCCTGAAAATATTTCTGTCCTCGCTCTATTAGTAAGTAAAAGCTGCAATAATATTTTTATTGGTAACAATGATTTTTCTATGTTAAAAGATGTAACGAATAGCTATTCTGCATCAAATATAATTCCAGAAAAAACTATGAAAATATTAATTAATTTGAATAATATCAGAGAAAGAGAAGTTTTATCGTTTTAAGGTTAGTGCACGAAAAGAAAACTTTTTATTTTTGTGGTATTTTATTTTTTTTTGTGATTTTTTATTTATATAAATTGGTTTTAAAATATTTCCTATTTGTATATTCTTTTTTTCAATAAATCCTGAATTTATTTCTATAACGTAGAACGAAGGATGGTTTACATAAACAAGAGTCAAATCTAGAGGAGTTGTTTTTTTTACAAATCCTACAACCCTGAAGTTTTTGTCTAGAAAGATTACGTCCAGACTTATGTATGTATTTTTCATCCAAAATTTGTGAATTTTAGTATCTGACATACAAAATAATGCACCAGTGTCTAAAGGAAGTTTTTTTACAAACATTAAACCATTTTGTATATCATCTTTCTTCTTAAAAATTTTGTTAATTTTAATAGAAATGGCGTTATTTATCATTTATATTAAACTATATATAAAAATATTGCAGAAATAAATTATCTAGTCTTCCTTTTTTGTCGCAAATGGTCCACTTAGCAACTGGCTTTGCCCGTTATCCGTTTTTCCCATAACAATATTCTCTCCTTCAAATAACTCACTTCGAATATCAGCAGCAGAAATTACATCATTTTCGCCAAGAACCTTCTCTGTTGTATTCATATTTGCCACACTAATAAGATTTCCGTTATCATCAATAGTTTGAGTTAAACTGCTACCCGTCTTTTCGGCGTGTTTTATGTTTTCTTCTATAGCCTTCTTCTTGGTTTCTTTAACACGTTGTTCAAACGAGTTCTTTGCGTTAGCTTCGTTTTTATTTTTTTCGCTCATAAGTTGATTCAATTCTTCTTCCATATATTCTACACGACCCGTTTTATATGCTTCCGGATCCCAAGGCATCCACATTCCAACAGGTCCGACATAGACATCGTGGCTTGGGTCAATCTCTCGCAGCATTTTGCATCGTAGCTCTGCCTCTTCTAAAGAAGAATATGTTCCGCGAATTTTTAACCCTCTTGTGCAGGTTTGAAAGCTATACTTTATTCCAAAATTTTTCTCCAGTTCCTCTTCATTATTATCTAAAAATGTTTTGTATTCATCTTCAAAATTTGAGCTAATAATTGTTTCGCGCTCTTCTTTTACAAACTCTTGAAAATCTTTAGTAACATCATCAAATGTTAGCTTGTACTTGTATGAAACAAAATTTAAAAACTGCAAAAACTTTTCCATAGACTTGTTAAAATCCCACTTCTTTAGGAACTCTTCGAAAAAAAACATCTCTTTTTGTTTCAATAACTTCTCGGGTGATACAAAACTTACACAAACAAATTTTTGTCCTGCAATTGGTTTATCCTCCTCCAATAAATCAACATATTTAGGGTTGGAATTTCCGTTAGAATCCATTTTTCTCTCAAAACTGAAATCTTTAGACATGGCCATTTTAATATGTTTAGTTATTTAATTTTAAGTTTTTTTATCGCAATATATATTTTTTTCTTAGTAATATTTATAATGTTTAAGATGTTCGACCTCGAAGAACTTGTTAAGAGAATCATTAAGTACCTTGTCGAGGGTTTAATGGTTGCTATCGCTGCTTACGCTATTCCTAAACGTTCATTGAATCTTGAAGAAATCGCTCTTATTGCGTTAACCGCTGCTGCAACTTTTAGCATTCTTGATACGTACGTTCCTTCTATGGGTGTTAGTGCTCGTTCTGGCGCTGGTTTCGGCATTGGAGCTAATTTGGTTAAGTTTCCCGGAGGATTTTAAATAAAACACTAACATAATATATTAAATATTTGTTTATAATATATTATATGGATAAAGGTTTGGGCAACGAAGACAACCACGAAGAAAATCACGAAGACGATGAAGAAGAGTTAGACAATGTTTCAGGTTTAAATAATTCTGGTTCAGATGAATTGGAGTTATCAATGATATCAAAGGATCCTGAAGATGATCACGAGTTTCTAGAAGTAATAGAGGAATTGGACCCACCCGAAGACACTATATCTTCGCAAAATAGAACAGACAACGAGTCATTTCAGACAACAGACCACTTTCCATCAAGCAGTCTAAGTATTTCCGACATGTCTTCAATGCATTTGGATAATTCAAATAATAGAGCAAGAGGTGGTTCATTTGGTGGTGGAAAGAGAACAAGAAAGACAAGGAACCATAAAAAGACAAAAAAAAATAGAAAAACAAAAAAGGTAAAAAAAAACAAAGTAACAAAAAAATCTAAAAAAATAAAAGGAGGAAGATCGAGAAAACTTCGCTTTAAAAAAAATTACGCGGTGGATTTCTAGGAGATAATTTGACAGACATGGATACGTATGGAGAGACAAATCCATATTCAATAGATAGATCTTCAGATCCGAGATTTTAGAGAAATAAATTTGTAATAAAATATAAACATAATGTTATACTATGGATTGTGACAAATTAAAAGATTTATTTGCTTCATGTTTGAGAGAAGATAAATACAAATATTACACGGGAGAATTCTCTGTTTCTCCCGAAATAGTATCCGCAAACAAATTACAAGTTTTGCAAGAAACACATTATAGGCATATTTGCAATTCTAAAGAAATTAAAAGTCTTAAAGATTATTGCAGCTACAAAGTTGAAAAAATCACAAAATAAATTTTTATATTGTTGGTATAAATTCCCAATCTAATTCTTCACATATTTTTTTCCAAATAGTATCTTGATCGATTCGTTTCTCTCTGTCTTTCAGCATTGGAAAATGTGCAAGATATTGACTTTCTCCAAGCAACTCACAAAGTTTATATGCTGTATAATAGTAATTCAAAAAGTTAACTCTATCGTCTGGGCAAAATTTAGAATATGGCGCTTGCAACTCCATAAAAAGATTAAACAAGGTTTCTTCCAGCTCTGGTGACATGATCGGTGGCTTAATTCCCAATTTATCTTTTATAAAAGGAATATGCTCGTAATATTTATTATATCCTAACTTTTTCAAAATCTCTTTTGTTTTATGATTTGTAATTTGAGATAAATCAATTCTCTCCTTTTTGATCTGCTGTTTTATATTTTCTATCACTTCCACCGGTATTTGGGTGGTTTCTTTTCCTTGAAATTGCGCGATAATTTCTTTAAAATGATTGATCCTCTTATACGCATAGAAACATATTTCTTTCGGTGGTTCTTTATAGGATGGTTTTTCATTTTCAATCAAGTAAGGAATATTTCTAGAACAAATATTACAAATTAAAATTCCTTCATCTTCTAATGGTATAAGTTCTCCTTTAAAACAATACTGACATACATCTGTTTGACTAATGAAAGCATTTATATCCAAAAATGTATCATCAATATTACTCAAATACTTCTGCACAATGTTATTTGTCTTACTATCCGCCTTGTTTGTTTCTTCATTTTTTATTTTGAAAAAGTCATCTACCGCTTTATTTTTATATGTTGAAACTGAACCTTTAGAGATATTTTTTTTATTTTCAAAATAGTCAAAAATAAATTTAGCATTATCAAGAAAATATTCCTTTTTTTTAGACTTGGTCATTTTTATTGTTTCATCAATTTCATTTATTCTATCCTGAATATCCATTTTTTGTTCAATTGTTATATCATAAGAACTTTCAAGCTTTTCTCTCAAATTAAATTTTTCCAGTTTAAGATTAGGTATAACATCTTCTTCATCTTTAGCGAATTCATTCAAAAACTCGCGATGTTTTCCATCTAATGTTGTTGAATTTTTTTTGCTAATTTTGATTTTTTTTGCAGATTTCGGTTTAAATGATGGCATCACGTGTTTTAAAATATCTAACAATCATTTATTTAATTTATAATTTTATTAATTGTTAATTTAGAGTTCTAGTGTCGCACTAGTTTAAAAATAAACGAACTTTTCTTTATTTTATTTAATGAATATAGAAATAAATTTAGAGGATAATACTTTGTCAATCGATAAAATTAAATTCAAAAAAATGATATTCATCTACAATGCTTTAGAAGAAGGATGGACAATTAAAAAAAATCAAGACTCATTTATATTTACTAAAAACCATGAAGGTAAGAAAGAAGTGTTCTTAGAATCTTATTTGGTCGGGTTTATGCAATCAAATTTTGATTTGAATAAATTGCTCAGTTAAGTTCAAATTAATTGTTTTAATTAATTTGAAACGCAAATTTTTTTTTCTTTAGCAATAGTATAAAATGGGAGGTGGTCTTATGCAACTCGTCGCTTACGGCGCTCAAGATGTTTATCTTACAGGCAATCCTCAAATTACTTTCTGGAAAGTGACTTACCGCAGATACACAAACTTTGCTATTGAATCTATCGAGCAAACTTTCAACGGCCAAGCTGATTTCGGTCGTCGTGTGCAATGTGTGATCTCCAGAAACGGAGATCTTGCTTACCGCACATACCTTCAAGTCACCCTTCCCGAGATCAACCAGCTCATGGGTGTTGGCGCCTACGTTGCCGGTCAAGGCAGCGGCGTCTACGCTCGTTGGTTAGATTTCCCCGGCGAGCAGATTATCGCTCAAGTTGAAGTTGAAATTGGTGGCCAGCGCATTGATCGCCAATATGGTGACTGGATGCACATCTGGAACCAGCTCACCATGACCTCCGAGCAACAGCGCGGCTACTTCAAGATGATTGGTAACACCACCCAGCTTACCTTCATCACCGACCCCTCTTTCTCTGACGTTGATGGTCCTTGCGACTCCCTTGCTCCCCGCCAGGTTTGCGCTCCCCGTAATGCTCTTCCTGAGACTACCCTTTACGTGCCTCTTCAATTCTGGTTCTGCACCAACCCTGGTCTTGCCCTTCCCCTTATTGCTCTCCAATACCACGAGGTCAAGATCAACCTCGACATTCGCCCCATCGACGAGTGCTTGTGGGCGGTCACCACCCTTTCCTGCAACTCTGGCCCTCCTATCAATGCGGCAAACCAATATGCCGCTGGCCGCCCTGTCCCCGCCACTATTGCGTACAATCAGTCCATCGTAGCTGCTTCCCTCTACGTCGACTACGTGTTCCTTGATACTGATGAGCGTCGTCGTATGGCACAGAACCCCCACGAGTACCTCATTACCCAACTCCAGTTCACTGGCGATGAGTCCGTTGGTTCTTCCAGTAACAAGATCAAGCTCAACTTCAACCACCCCGTAAAAGAGCTTATCTGGGTTGTCCAGCCCGATCAGAACGTAGACTACTGCTCATCTCTTACCTGCGACGCCACCCTTTTCAAAGTTCTTGGCGCCCAGCCCTTCAACTACACCGATGCTGTCGATGCTCTTCCCAACGCCATTCACGCTTTCGGTGGACCCCACGAGGTTGCTGCTAACTCTAACGCCTACATTGACGCTCGTGGTCTTTTCCAGGATGCTGGCGCTCTTGATGCTTACATCCCTGCCAACTTCTCCGGCTACTGGAACGGCCCCAGTAACCCCTACCTCGAGGCCAACCTCGGCGGTCCCGAGGTTTTCACCTGGAATAACACCAACGCGACCAACCCCAACGCTCCTTACGCTATCCGTCAACCCCCTAAATATGGAAACGTTATCCCAGGCCAACCTACTCCTACCGATTTCCCTAACCACAACGCTGGTTCCACAGTTTCTGATGCTGGCACCTTCGTCCTTACTGAGACCTCCCTCGACCTTCACTGCTGGGGCCAGAACCCCGTCGTCACTGCTAAGCTCCAGCTTAACGGCCAAGATCGCTTCTCTGAGCGTGAAGGATCTTACTTCTCTTGGGTCCAGCCTTACCAGGCCCACACACGCAACCCCGATGAGGGCATCAACGTCTACTCTTTCGCCCTTCGCCCTGAGGAGCACCAGCCTTCCGGTACCTGCAACTTCTCCCGTATTGATAACGCTACCCTCCAGCTTGTTCTCAGTAACGCCACAGTTGAGGGAACCAAGACTGCCAAGGTACGCGTCTATGCCACCAACTACAACGTTCTCCGCATCATGAGTGGTATGGGTGGTCTCGCGTATAGCAATTAGTAATTTTATCACGATATATCGTGTCATTATATTTCTTAGTATTATTAAAATAAATTTTAATAAAATAATTTTAATAATATAATAATTTAATTATAGTATTAAATAAACTAGAATTAAATCAATTCGCCGATTCCTTTTTCAAAATCAACTGCAATTTTCCAGCCCATATTTTTTACCTTTTCATTACTAATGTAATACCTCTTATCATTAAATGGCCTATCTGCAATGTAAGTTATCCATTTATCATAGTCATCAGTGTTCTTGATTAATTTTATTAGTTTTTGTGCAATTTCTAAAACGCTGTATTCATAATGATCGTCACTACCGATATTGTAGATTTCGCCAAGTTCTCCTTTTTCAAGAATGCATTCAAGTGCACTACAAACATCAAGAACATGTAAGAAAGCTCTGACATTAGAGCCGTTTCCTTGAATAGTAACAGGCTTATCTTCTTTCAAAAGTTGAATAAAGCGTGGAATAAGTTTTTCAGGATACTGATTGGGCCCATATACATTATTTCCACGAGTTATGATAATAGGCATCTTGAAAGAAAAATAATAAGATTTTGCAATCAATTCTGCGGCAGCTTTTGTAGCAGCATAAGGATTCGTTGGACATAAAATAGAACTTTCATTCTTTTTCTCTTCGGTATCAACGATCATAGACTCACCATATACTTCATCTGTAGATATGTGAATAAACTTTTCGACCTTTCCATATCTTCTAGCGGTTTCTAAAAGGGTATGCGTTCCAAGAACATTATCATTTGTATACTGGAGCGAATCTTCAAAAGAGTTTTGAACATGAGACTGAGCGGCAAAATGAATAATGGTGTCAATTTTGTAATTTGAAAGAATATGTGTTAATAAATCAAAAGAACATAAATTTCCTTTTACTAAATGATATCTTTCTGATGTTCTAATTTCTTCTTTAATATTAAATTCATTTGCGCAATAGTACATCGCATCTAGATTTACAATATTAATATCTGTATTCTTCTCAAAGTAGTAATTTACAAAATTAGATCCGATAAATCCGCAACCGCCGGTAACTAAAACATTCTTCATTATAAAATACATAACTACTTTATAATAAAAAATTAAACTTATACGACATCTAGAGCAAATTCCTTATTTTCGCGCATTTTTATCAAAATACTTCTTACAGAATCTTTAATAGATTTAACATTAGGATATTTTTCACTCAACTTACTCGTGTCTAAATAATTGTTTGATCTCTTCGATAGAAGAATTTTATCCTGTTCATCCATAGTAAAATTACTCCATTTAAAATCATTTTCAACAATTTCCTTATACATCTCTAAAATTTCATTATGTGATATTAGTCCAGGATTTGTTAAATTTATAGTCCCTGTTTCTTTTTTTATAGCCATATCGATCATAATGGGTAATAGTTCGTTCAAAACTGACATTGAGTTTGGAATAGAACAAACCCTTTGATAAGTTGATATTTTTGTTATGAAATTTCTTTCGTGAAATTCATCAGTAATGGGCATTCGAATTCTAACATTGAGAGAAGAATCGTCAAATTTCTGCATAAGCTGATCCGTAAAACCTTTTACAATAGAATAAGACGAACCAAAAAAGTTTGGTGCCGATTTTTCAGTAAATCCATTTATTTCTTCCCCGTATGGATGTTCATGATCAAAATCAAAGATACATCCGGTACCTAAATATGTGAAATGAATACCTTCATTTTTGCAAAGAATGGCAAGAGAGACCGGAGAAAATAAGTTATCGCGAACATTCTCAAACAGCTTTCCAGGTTTTTCAAGATAATCGATTGTCGTAATTTTATCATCATTATAAATACCATGTGTTCGTCCAATAAAACTCATAATATGCGTTACTTCGCGTTCTTGTTCTCTATACTTAGCTAGTTCATTTTTGATAGAATCTGTATCATTTGCCCTAGAAGTAGCGCAAAAAATGCATAAATTCATTTCTTCTAAAAGTTTGACAACTTTATTTCCAATCCAACCATTTGCACCAAAAAGAAGTATTCGTGGTTCAGACATATTTATATTACATGATTATTTTTAATATTTTATTTACACTATTATAATATATTTTTATTTTCATAATAATGTACATTTAAGCAACATGTTAATTAGTAATAACTTAAAAATAAAAATACATATATATTATATACATGAACAGGATAACTACATTTTTACTACTTTTAGTTTTCAGCAATCAAACCATATTGGGATTTTC
>Ga0114959_10001393_pt1 | contig 21196 bp, 12 predicted proteins | sample C_130625_EF_Meta_FD_87317 | JGI IMG/M metagenome (GOLD analysis project Ga0114959, IMG submission 87317) | Freshwater microbial communities from Lake Croche, Canada to study carbon cycling - C_130625_EF_MetaG | ecosystem: Environmental > Aquatic > Freshwater > Lake | place: Lake Croche, Canada... | reverse complement strand
AAATAACAACTGGCAAACAATAATAAACGCCAGCGGCCAGCCCAACCCAAAGACCAATATCCTAGAGTGACAATGATGAAGAAAATAAAAAAATGTGTGGAGTTAAAAAGCATATTAATGTATCTTGACTGACCAAGTTTCTATGCTACTAGGCTTGGTTATATTCATGATTAATTTTTTATAAGAGTCTGAATATGAAATATTTGGCTTATGTTTTGATTGTATTGGAAAACGACCAATCACTTCTCCGTTTTCGTTAAAAACATAATAAGTTGTATAGCCATTGTTAATAGAAAAATATTTGCCTGCGATGCCTAAGTTGTAGTAATTTAAAATTTTCTTCCCATAATTTAGTCCTTTGAAATTAAATATTTCTTGCTCCTCTTTATTTAGCACAACAACTTCTTTTCCATCCGTACGCATCAATACCCAATCCACATTTCTTTCATCTACTGCCATTGAGAATTTTACTTCATTATGAGGTTTAAATAATTGTCGCTTCTCAAGAATCTTTCCTTCCAGACTGATTTTGTAATAATCTCCTTGTTCACTAATTATGCGAATCACAACTTTATTATTTTCGCTCTCTAACAAAGGCGGAGAAGTAAAATTTCCAGGTATATTAAGTGGAAAACCATCAGCTATTTTCCCTTTCACATTTTGTAAATAGAGTTTTCCAGATTGCTTTAGCATTACGGCGTACTCAGTTCCTTTTAAGATAATATTTGGCGTGGGTGTTAGCGTCGGACCAATCTTTGAAGGCTTAAAGATAGGAGACAATAGTAACGTTTCTTTGCTGAGCTTAAACGATTCACCAGTTTCTGACAGGAGGGTGATGTTTTTTTCTTGGTCTTTTTCGTTCTCAAAAACGTTGAAATTAGCTAGATTAAAATCTTTAAAACCTTTACTTTCTATCACTTTAAACCCTTGCTGATTTCTTTTTAAAATATAAATTTTTTTGTTGGTGGCGATGAGCAATTCTTGAGAATCATTTTTTGAATAATTAATACGCTTGATTTCTCCAATGATATTTCCAGCCAATGGATGGCTCCAAATTTGTTTTCCATTTTCATATAAATATAGAATATGATTCATATTTTGGAGTAATATTTGAGTTCTCTTATTCAGCGGATTTATCAAATACTTGGGTTTTGAAGAAGCTGCGAAATTTGTAACTTCCAATTTAATCCATTCATTAGTAAAACGTTTGAAGGCTTTATTGAGCTCAATGTTTTTTAAAAGCACCAATCTTCCATCCATGGCACTCAGCTGCAAAATCTCTGCTTGCACGCCGGATAAATCATTTTTATACAAATTAATCTGTTCGGCCCAATTTGAGGGTATTATTTTTTGCAATCCCTTAAATGCTTTAGAATTTTCGACAATTAAGGTTAAATTTGCGGGCAAACAATGATTTATAATTTTCTTACTTTTAGGGGAATTACTCAGAACATCTCCTTTGCTCATAAAAATCAGGTATTCCTCCATCATGGCCAAGCTACTTGCTAGAATTATGTAGTCCTTATATTCCGTAAAATAGCACTCTTCAAAACCAGTATAATTCTCTCCTAAAAGCAGCATTGGAAACTCTTTTATTCCTAATGAAGTAATCAAAAAACTGCCATATTTAACCCGAAAAACGACTTCCTCGCTTTCTCTCGCTACATTGCTGGCAATCACATTCAAAGGTTTTAAAAATCCTTGGTGTTTAAACAAAAGTACTTTATTATGAATTGATTGGTCAGAATTATCGAAACTGCACAAGGTTACCTCATGATCAAGTTTCGTGTAAAGGTTGTTGAAATCAATTTCAAATTTATTAATGGCTTTGTCTCTTAGGGCACTAATCTTTTTTTGTCCTTCCAGATTTTTTTCTAAATTATTCATGAATTTTTCTTGATCTGAAAACGACAAAATTAAAGAATAAGAACAGGCATTGGGAACCATATTCATACTTTGAATACCAGCAGTTTTCTGACCTTCGAATAAATTGAAATTTTCAGATTTGCTTACCCCCTCAATTACATTTACATCAGGCTTCCTCCATTCAAAACTTTGAGGAATCAGGGATGAAAGGTTTAGGCCATTTTTAACCGGAAGATCTTTCAAAAAATTGTTAAGTGCAGCTTGATTAAAGTGTGTCTGAGTGAAAATTTCATCCGATTTTACATTCCTGCCATGAAGTTGAAGAGATTTCACCCAACTATTTTCCGAATGTAAAATTGATTCTTCCAACGCTAAACTGGATTGACTAAAAATTAAGAAATTATGTTGAAAAATATAAGAAAAAAGTGACTTTGTATTTTCATCAATCACCTCCAGAACCTTAAAACCTTTCGTAGTATGGGGAATAAGCCTTTTGCCTTTATTATTTTGAGAAAGTTCGCTTAATTTTTTGATAAAATCTTCATTTTCAGACGTAATTGGTAAATAGTTGATAAGGGCAAAATTGTCTTTACCCGATGGTAATAAGGCAAAATAAAGCGTTTTATTAATAACTAATAGCTCAATTTCCTTTTGTGTAAGCCCAATTTTTTTCAAAATTTGATATTGCGACGAGGCTTTGGTGAGCAGAGGGATTCTTGATATTGTAGGATTTTTAACCTTAGAAATTTCATTTGTTTCCAATAAAACAAGCGTATTATCTGGAATAAAGTCAGTTATTTTGCTGTTAAGTTGGCTTGTTTGATGATAATAAATAAAACCTCCAATTCCCAAAATGGCAACGACCAGTAAAAGCAGTTTTGGTTTGATCATAAGGACAATTATTATTTCTCTAGCTATTATCTGAACAAAATTTACAGTGAGTATTCTCTGTGATACAAGGAAGTCGTCCTATTAAAGGACGACTTCCGTAAATTCAAGTTTATAGTATTTTATATTAATTCGTTTTTGGCAGTAACCAATGCGGATCCTATTACTTGGTGCATATCGTAATATTTGTATTCCGCCAAACGACCACCAAAAATAATATTCGCTTCTTGGCGAGACAAATCTCGGTATTTTTTAAATAATTCAGTGTTTTTGTCATCATTAACGGGGTAATAAGCTTCCATTCCGGCCGACCATTCACATGGATATTCTTTTGTTACCACAGTTTTGGGCTGTCTTCCAAATTCAAAATGTTTGTGTTCCAGAATTCGGGTGTATGGAATATCAGCCTCGGTGTAATTAATTACCGCATTCCCTTGAAAATTTTCTTGATTTAAAATCTCGTGTTCAAACTTCAAGCTTCTGTAGGCTAATTTTCCGAATCGATAGTTATAAAATTCGTCAATATTGCCGGTGAATACAGTTTTGTGGGCTAATCCCATCAATTCTTCTTGATTTTGAAAAAAATCAATACCGGTGCTAACCTCGATATTTTTCAGCAACCCTTCTGTTAATTTATTGTAGCCTCCAATCGGAATTCCTTGGTATTTATCGTTAAAATAATTGTTATCAAAAGTAAATCTTAATGGCAAACGTTTGATAATAAAAGCGGGCAACTCCTTTGCTTTTCGTCCCCATTGTTTTTCTGTATAACCTTTAATCAATTTCTCGTAAATATCGGTTCCGACCAAAGATATGGCTTGTTCCTCTAAATTTTGAGGATCCGAAATGCCTGAAGTTGCTACCTGTTCATTGATTTTAGTCTGTGCTTCTTCGGGCGTTTTGACTTTCCATAATTGATAGAAAGTATTCATATTGAAAGGTAAATTAAATAATTCTCCTTTGTAATTAGCCATGGGAGAATTGGTGTAACGATTAAATTCAACGAAAGAATTTACATAATCCCAGATTGATTTATCATTCGTATGAAAAATATGAGCACCATATTTATGAACATTGATTCCTTCAATTTCTTCCGAAAAAATGTTTCCACCCGTATGATTTCTACGATCAATGACTAAGCACTTTTTACCTTTTTTAGTAGCTTCGTGGGCAAATACTGACCCAAAAAGTCCAGCGCCTACAATTAAATAGTCATATTTTTTCATAATATAGGTTTTGGGTGTTTGAATTTAAGCGTTAAGGAAAAGAGATATTGAGAAATATAATTAAGGTATTTAGAAAAATTGTTGGAGCTTCTTTAAATTGGATTATCTCCTTCAATAGCACTTATTAGGTAAAACCTTTGGGAAGTCCACCGACAGAAAGGCAATTAATTTTAAATTTAACTATAATTTTTTTCTCAATCTATTCGCTGTGGATTTCAATTCTAAATCCTAATTCTTGGGCTTTATTTTAAATTCTGTATTTTGTTATTTAAGGTTAATCTAAAATTCATAAGCTCTTTAAATGACTGCCAACAAACTTTTAATAATTTCATTTTTTGTATTGATACTTCTCCAGTTGCTCTTTCTTTGTGGATAATCGGAATGTTAAACAATTCTTGTCCGGATTTTTTAGCCATTATTGCCAAGAAAATATTAGGCGCAAAAGGTACTGGGGTTGGCAGTTGCAAAAGCAGGTTTTTCAAAAAAGACCCTTTTATTAATCGAAATGGAATGTTGGAATCCATGATAAATGTACCATACACAAAAAACATACTGTAACGTAAGATTCTGGTGATGAGCAATCTAAATACATCATCGTGTCTTATTTGCCGGTACCCCAAAATGAAATTTGATTGATTTCGTTTATCCCACAGTTTTTTTACGTCTTCTGGAATAAATTGATCATCCGAGTCGGTTTGGAATACAAATTCAGCTTCCAATTCTACAGCTTTGCGATAAGCATGAACCACTGCATTACCATGGCCCCCGTTCAGTTGATGAACCACTTCCAACTTGGGATATTGAGATGCTAAGGCGTCAAGAATTTTGCCTGTATTATCTTTAGAACCATCGTTTACAACGATAAGTCTTGTATTTTCTCCTTCAAATTCAGTGTCTAAAAGGTCTGACCAGATTTTTACTACGTCTGCCATGCACGCTTCCTCATTGTAGGCAGGCATTACGATTGCTAATTTAATACTCATTAAAATGGTGGTTGAGATCGAAAATGATTATACAAAAATACCAAATTAGGTTTAGATTAACGAAATTCTACACTAAACTTAATCTTTTTTATATTAATTGTTTAGTATGTGAAGTATTTTTTTAGGTTATTGATTGGCTTTTCAATCAAATACCAAGATAATATTGACACAAAAACAGTTACTCCGAAAAAATACAATAATTCAAAAAAGACATTTTGCGTCAAAGCAGGAATAATCCTTTGAATTTTGTGTAATATTCTTAAAATTAAACTCGACGCTGGCGTGTGAAAAAAGTTAAAGATGAAATTATGGTATAGATAAAGTCCATAACTGATTTTACCCAAATAACTCACAACCGGATTTTCCAGAAACCATTTTACTATGCCATCGTATCCATTAACTGCTTTGGCAATTAAGAAGAAACAAAAAAATGAACCTATCAATCTTTCTACTACTAAATTACCAAAATGATGCACCTGCTTTGACGAAATTTGATACTGTCTTGAAAAATACAAAAATAATACAAGTAACAATAAACTCATAATCAAATACTTGGTAGTAATTATTTCTTTAAAAAAAGTATCTTTTTGAAAAGTGAAAAAATAAGCCAAGATTCCTCCAAGCCCGAAGCTATCCAAGCAAGTGGGCATCAATACATATTGAACCATCCATGGGCTTGAATTAAAGTAGAATCCTAGTCTAAGAATCACCGATAAAAAAACCATTCCGATTAAAATTTTTAAATAGTGTTTTGTCGGTAAAAAAAGTATTAAATATGGAAAGACAAGGTAATATTGTTCCTCCACGGCCAGCGACCAAAGATGATCAATGGTTCCCATCCATGTTTGTTTAGTGGCAATGTAAATATTTGTCGAATAGGATAAACACCACAAAATTGTATCTCGAACGGGCGGTACATTAAATGCGTAAAGGACAAATATAGCGATGAAATAAATGGGAAAAATGCGAATAGAACGGCGAATAATAAATTGTTTAACCGAAAACCAATGGCTGCGCCCTGTTCTATCATCCTTTAGTTTGCTTTGAATTAATATTCTGGTTATTAAAAAACCACTTAACACAAAAAACATCGTAACGCCTAAAGGTCCAAATGGAAGCACATTTCTTTCGGCCAGCCAATGGTCAATCAGTACCAAACTGACTGCCAAAAAGCGTATTCCATCAAGTTGTGAAAAGTATGTTTCTTGTTTCATAAAAAAAACTACCAATTGGTTTTTACCGTTTTCGGTTTAGCAACATTAACATTTAATGAATCCTTTAAATAATATTTTTTAAAAACGCTTCCTGCTTTAATCATGATCCCTAACTGATAGGTTCCATTTTCAAATTCGTTATTGTTTAACACACTTCTGAATCCATTTTGCCAATATTCGCTCGTTCTGATGAATGTTTTTAAAGGATAACTTATTAATTGAACTGGAAGCAAATAGGTTCTTTTTTTTGATTGAACAATTACCGAAATGTTGTATTCTTTACCTTTCGGCATAATAAAACTAGTATTTTGCATCACTAGTCCTTCAATATTTACGTTTTTGACAATGTTTTCTCGCCAAGCTGGTGCATTTTGGAGAGGTTGTTTTATTTCTTCAAGATTATTTTCGAAGCCTAGATTTGGTAATTCGTATAATTTCAAAGCGGATTTTATGGTTGGATTTTTTTCTTCCAATTGCCAATTTACCCCAAAAGAGAGCAGCTGATTTCTAAAATTAATCACATCTTTAAAATGAATATAATTTGCCACAAAATTGAAACTAACCGCCACGCAAACCAGGGTCGGAAGAATCCATTTATTGGTGTTTAAATTTAATTTTGAAATGAAAGCAAGGTAAATGGTTAGTAGCAGTAAAACAGAGTAAATCTTATATCTACTAGTCAATAAGGCTGCTTCACCGTAACTGATTCTGGTTATTGTAACCACCATACCATTGCCAACTAAAAAAAAGATAGCGCCTAAAATGAATAATTCCGTTTGATTAAGACTACGCTGTTTATTGAATAACTTACTGTTAAAAATTAAATATATGGCGATAATAAAACTAGCTATCAATAAAAATATCCCACCAAATATGGTTACAGTCCTACTCTGAGTGGCATTGGGTATTAAATCGAAGACTGAACCTAAGAAAGAAAAAAAACCAATTATGATGTTTTTTAAACCAATCCCAGCCATAGACGGGTTATTTTCTGGAAATTCATAATTAAAAAAGTATAAAAATACTAAAATTAAAGAGGTAATTGCGAATATTGTAAGTGCTTTAAATCGTTTTTGCAAAACCAAAATAAGTATACAAACCGGAAATGCAGTTATGCCGTTACCACTTGTATAGGTTGCCAAAAAAGCCACGAATAAAGCGAGATAAAAATTGGATTTTTTTTCGGAAGAAATTAAATAAATTAGAGCATAAATAAAGAAAATAATTCCAAAGTTTTGCATCGAAGCCATTCCCCAAAATGTATTTTCCCATAATTGCATTTGGAATAATATCAGTGGTATGGGCACGAAATAAGCAAGGGATATTTTTTGTTTTTGGAATATTTTAAAGAAAATAAATAGCAAGCCTAAAAGGAAGAAATTGCCAATCCACATCAACCAGCGATATTCTATACTTCCATGAATCCAAAACACGATTAAAGCGAATAATCTATCCAGTGCAATACGATGTTCATTGTGCTGTTTGAAAAATGTTTGCAACTTAGGCAGAAACCCATCGGCATTTTGAAAGTCAAGGATAAAGGCTTTAAGCGCATGGTCGTCCCACTTCGGAATATTTAATGCGTATTCTGAAAGAAAATTGAAATAGATCCCGACTGGTAGAAATATCAGTAAAAACCAGTACGTATTTTTTGGAAGAAATGATTTCAAGAGATTGGGGTTATAAAAATAGTCTCAATTTTTCGGCAATATTCCCAACATCTAAACCTGATTGAGTTTGATGAAAATTTTGATCACCGTAAGTGCCATCTGGATACCCTTCAGCCCGCAAACTTATGAATTTTTTGAAAGCAATTCCTTTTTCCATTAGCTGAACTGAAAGTTGTTGTGCCAATCCGCCAACACTAACGTGCTCTTCGATTACTAACAGGTTTTCGGCCGATTGCAACAATTTTAGGCCTTCAGAGCTTATCACCAAAGGTACATTCTGTGCTGTGTATAAATTAAACCGATTGTTGAATTCTGTTTGTTCCAAAACACTCACAACATTATTAGCCACGGGACCTAAAGCCACAATAGAACCTTTTGGATTAGCTGATTTAACCACTAATTTCAAACTTCCAAACGTACCTTCGTGAGCGGGAGTTTGTTTTCCTGCGCCCAGACGTAAATACGCAGGACTACCATCGGAAACGATTTGATTTACAAAAGGTTCTACGTCATCGGCAAAGGCTGGAATCCAACATTTTACATTTTGCAAAGCACTCAATCCTGCTAAATCTTCAATTGCGTGATGAGTGCTTCCCATGATTCCATACCCGTATCCACCACCGTTCCCAACTAAAAAAACGGGCAAATTATGTAAGCAAACATCATTTCTGAACTGCTCCCAACAACGGTAGACTACAAATGGTGCTATTGAGTAACAAAAAACCTTAAAACCTTTGTAAGCCATTCCAGCAGCAAGTCCGACCATATTCTGTTCGGCAACGCCAGCATTAATGAAACGATTGCCTAACTTTGCTTGTAAGTTTTCTAGTGCATTGTACCCTAAATCACCCGTAATAAAGACAATTTTTTCGTCTTCTAAGGCAATTTTTTCGATGGCATCTGAAAATTCTCTTCTCATGTTTTAGGAAGGAGACTATGAGAAAAGCGCATTGGAGAGATGAATTTTTTAGAATTCATCTTTCCAATAGTTCTCTCTCGTTTTCTCCTCATTTTCTTTGTGCTTCGACTAATCTTTTTATTTCTTCTGAAGTATTATATCTTTTTATTCCCTTTCTAACTTTCGTTCTAATGAACTTCGGTCGTTTTTTTGTTTCTTCAAAAATCTTGGCAATATATTCTCCTAAAAAGCTGATACCTAAAAGATTAATTCCCCCAAAAAACATGACCAAAATTATCACGGTTGAGAGTCCTGATGGCGTGTCTGGATAGAAAACTAACTTGGCCAATATTTGCCAAATTATTCCTAAAACTGAGGCAAATGTCATTATGAATCCTGCGTAAGACATAATTTCTAAAGGCACGAAGCTGAATGAAAATATTGCTTTTTTTGCCCACCAAATATTTTTTCGCCAGTTATTGGTTGAAACCCCAAACATCCTTTCTGGACGTATATAATCAACGCCAATTTGCTTAAATCCTACCCAAGCACGTAATCCACGCAGAAATTGTTCGGTTTCAGGTAGATTTACTAATTCTTTCACTACTTTACGGTCAATCATTGAAAAATCACCGGCATCTTTTGGAATATTGATATAGGACATATTTTTGAAGATTTTATAAAACGTTTTGTAGAAAAAATGCAACCAAGCCGGCATTTCTCGTTGAACTCGAACACCGTAAGTTACCTCATAACCTTGCATCCATTTTTCGTAGAATTTGGGCATTATTTCGGGGGGGTCTTGTAAATCGCCATCCATTAAAACAACCGCATCTCCCGTAGAGATTTCCATCCCCGACAGAAATCCTGCTTGGGAACCAAAATTTCTTGAATGAGTTATTCCGATTACATTCGGGTCTTTGTTACAAATTTCTTCTAAAACTTCCTCCGTATTATCGGGAGAGCAATCATTCACAAATATGATTTCGTACCTAACTTTCATTTCATTGAAAGTTTTTACTAATCGCTGGTACATAAATGGAATTGCCTCTGCATCTCTGTAGCACGCAATAATGGCGGTAATGACTGGATTTAAGTAAGGATTTTGAAAAGCTGGTAATAAACGATCTTCGTATTTTATTTCTGATTGCCAATTTAGATATTTTCTCAGTCCGATGCTTAATTGAGTTTTTGCTGACCAACCTAAGTCTTTTTTCGCTTGGCTCGGGTCACCATACCATTCGGCTAAGTCCCAGGCTCGATTTTGCATGCTTCCCCAAGATGGTTCTTCCTCTATGCCAAATTCTTTGCGACAAATTTCTACTAAATCGCCAATTGTTGTTTTTACACCACTGGCAATGTTGTAGGATTTCCCTCTAATTGCGGATGACATTTTCAAAGCAGCATCCACAAATGCCTCTACACAATCCGAAATATATACAAAATCACGGCTAATATCTTTGGAAACAAAATTGGGCAATTTGTGCTGACGAACCGACTCAATCAGTTTAGGAATTAATCTATCGGGTTCCTCCCAATCTCCATAAATTGAATAAAGTCTAAGGTTTATAGCATTTTTTTCATGAACTCTTGCGTAAAATTGTATTAGATAGGCCGCTGAAACTTTTGAAACTGAGTAATGACTATTGGGTTCCAACGTATCGGTTTCTTTGGGCGTTGTGCAATTAAAACCATATTCCGAACTGCTGCCCGCATGGATATAAACCATGTCGGATGTCATATTTTCTAACACATTTACCGTTCCAATCATATTGGTTTCGTAAGTAAGCGTAACGTTTTTTTGTTTTGAATAAGCACCATAAGCCGCTAAATTAAATATTGTTTTTGGCTGATATATTTTAAAAACCTCTTTTACGGAATAATTAGAAACAATATCACAGTGAACAATATTTTCGGCAGGAACATCAATCAATTTTATACGCCAGGCTTTTTGAGCATCGTGCGTGAGGGCAAAACAGTCTTTGCGAATGTTGAAAATATCTTTAAAAAGGTTTGTTCCGATAAATCCACTCGCACCATAAACAAAGATGGGTCCTTTTAGAGATAAGATTTTTTCTTTTACCAAATCGGTCATTTATGAGTAGGATTTTTAGTTTACACGATGGAAGTTTCTTGACTACTTTTAATGGCAGTTTATAAGTAGTAATAAAATTTTATTGCTTTTTCTTACAGCTTACTGTAATTACAGATAATTATTTTTAACATCTTTTTGAGCGATTTCGTAATGATCGGGCTTCATGGGTACATAATGCCATTCCATTTTGTTTTCCATGTATGAAACACCCTTTCCTTTTATGGTATTGGCAATTAATAATTTAGGAATGCCGTTTTTACGAGTTTTGAATAAATCAATTTGATTGTGTATTTGCGAGACATTGTGTCCATCTACTTCAACGACTTCAAATCCAATGGCATCCCATTTATTCTTATCGGCAGAGATACCAAGAATTTCAGCGGTATTTCCAAATCCTTGTAAACCATTTTTATCAATCATGACGATCAAATTGTCCAATTGTTTTGCTACGGCATAATGTCCACCTTCCCAAGTTGTGCCTTCATTTGTTTCACCATCCGACATTAATACGTAGGTGTATTCGTTATTTTTGAGGATTTTGTTTGCGTGAGCTATTCCAACGGCAATTGGCAATCCATGTCCCAAAGAACCAGTAGCAAATGGAATTCCTTTAATTTTGTTTGGGGCAGGATGGGCTGGGAGAGTAGTGCCGTTTTTGTAAAATGTATTTAATAATTCATCAGAAATCTCGCCCAATTCGTGTAAGCAAGCGTAGAGCGTAGCAGCAGCGTGACCTTTGGATAATAAAAAAACTTCTGACTCTTTTCTGTGGGTTATCAAAGATCCAATCATGAGATCTACGCAAGATAATGAACAGCCGATGTGTCCAGCATTTGCTTTGAAGTACATTTCCAGAATTTTTAGACGAAGTCTACCTTGCAACTGTTTAAAGTCTGTTGAAGGTGCTATTATTTGTTGTGTTGTGGTAATCATTCAGGGTTGTATACGGCAAATTTTAAGAAAAATTGTTATTCTTCCTTTTGCAAAAATAGCTGATTTTTGTGAATCTAACACAATTAACCTCGATTGAATCTGCTAAGAAAACATGAAATGGTCTATTTTTTAAGAATCGTAAACTCAACTCTACGATTTAATTTCCGTCTTTCTTCGGTCATATTGCTGGCAATTGGTCGAGTTTGTCCCCAACCTTTTGTCGCAATTCTTTCGGCAGGAACGCCTTTTGAAATTAAATATTTTTTAACTTCCTCAATGCGCTCCTCTGATAATTTTAAGTTTAAATGAAAATCTCCTTGATTATCCGTATGACCTTCAAAAAGGATTTCTAGCGTTGGAAGGTCGAGCATTGCTTGGGCGATCCTGTCCAATTCTTTTAAGGCAGGTGCTTGTAATTTTGAGGCGCCTTGTTCGAAGGTAAAACTTTTTAAAACACCTTTATTTCCGACTTCTAAAGGCATTAAATAAAAATCCTTTTTAATTTCTTTGTAAGAATTTTCTTTTGACAAATCAACGGTTTCTTGAACGGCTAAATAGCCTTTTGCGTAAGGAATAAAGTCGTAAATTTCTTTCAGCGGAACCACAAAACTAAATGAGCCAGTGGCGGGGGCATAATTTTTCACTTCTTGAGTTAATTTGACATTTTGAGGGGTCATCGTAAGAATAGACTCAACGGGCTTTTCATCAGTTGTGCTTAAAACATTCCCCGAGATGATGGCAACTGGCTCTGGCTTGGCTGTTTTGGGTAATTCTATTCGATAAATGTCTTCTTTTTTTGAAGCATTGATGGAACATACAAAAGCGAATTCTCCGGAGGCAGGTATTGTAAAATAACCGTCCCAATTTGGGGTATTTATGGCAGGACCTAAATTTTCGGGCTCCGACCAGTTTTGCCATGTTTCATCTAATCTATAAGATTTAAAAATATCATTATCGCCAAATCCGGGTAATCCTTGGGTTGAAAAATACAGCGTTTTATTATCGGCCGCTAAATAGGGCGTTACTTCGTGTTCACTTGTATTGATGCTTTTTCCCAAATTTATTGGTTGAGACCAGACATTATTTTTTTTCTTCGTGGAAAAGTATAAATCATTCTTGCCATAAGTAAATGCCGACTGTATTGACAAAATCAGTATAGACCCATCCTGTGAAAGTGCAAAGTCTGCAATACTACTATAATTTTCGAATCTTTCAATTGTTACATCCTCAGGATAAGACCATCCTTTTAAAGTTTTATGGGTCATGGAGATTCCCACTCTTTGCTGATGGGTTTTATAAGTATTTAACAAAAGCATATCTTTACCATCACCAGATAACGATAAAACGGCATTTTTTTCCTTATCATTGATTGGAAATCCTATATTAAAACTTTTTCCCCATTCTCCTGTAGCATTTAGGTTACTCACAAAGACGTCTTGATCGTATTTACTTTTACCCAAACGGTTTACATATCCACGAGTATAGTATAGGGATTTACCATCGCTTGATATAACAGGTGCAAATTCATGATGCCTAGAATTAATACCTTTGCCAAGGTTTTCTCTCCACACTTCTTTCGGCGCATCATCCGCTATTTTTATGATCGCTTTGATGGGTTCGGTGGTTTGAGATACTCCGATGGCATCAATCTGGTTGGGGCCTTTGATTTTCTTAGTATTTAATATTAGCTTAATTGCGTGCACCATATATGGCGTGCTTTCGGGTAAATAAATATTTAGCATTTTTCCTTTAGAAGGCATTTTCAACGCTTCATTACTACTTTGAAAGAGCACATGAGCTTTAGATTCTGAATCCAAAGCAATTATTTTTGAAATACAACCTTGCCCGTAATTTTCCGCAACCGCTACTTGACGAATTGATAACAAAGTGTCGAATCCAACGGTGATATATTCTTCGAAGGGCTTGTTAGCTGAATATGGTTGCCATGCGGCGGTGCTAACCGTTTGATTTGGCAGTACATTTGGTTTTCCTAATACTTGAATGGCTCTGTATTCAGTGGTTTGAAAAGGGATGATTCTTTCAGAAGAAAATTCTAATACTTTACTCGCCCAGTACGTTTTTTGAGCAAACGTTGGTCTGATAATCAGTGTAAAGAATATAAAAATAGATGCGATTTTTTTGAGCATTGACACCATATTAACGTTGTTTTATCTCTAAGAAGGTTTTATTGATTTAAGATGTAATCGAAAGCAATTATTTTTTGAACAATAAAAAATAGACATTTTCTCGATTTTGCTGTAAGGTTCTTTATAAACCTATTTTTTAATTTTTTACGATGGTCACTTCTACTCGCCTATTCAACCTGCGTTTTTCCTCAGAACTATTACTGGCAACTGGACGAGTTGAACCATAGCCTTGCACTTGAATTCTTTTCATATTAATACCTTTGGCAGCCAAATACTTTTTTACTTCCTCGACTCGCTCTTTGGATAAAATTAAATTGGCGTTCCAATCACCTTGATTATCCGTGTGACCTTCCAACATTATTTCCATGGTTGGATTTTCCTTCATTGCTTTTACGATCCTATCCAATTCCGGAAAAGAATTGTCTAGGATTACTGACTTACTTTGTTCAAAAAATACGCTATTCAAGGTCATTTTTTGTCCAGCTTCTATAGGAAAGAGATAAATGTTCTTTTTTAATTCTTTAAAATTATTGTCTTTCGTAAAATCTAAAGGTTCAGACAAAGCCATAAAACCTTTTTTAGATGCAGAGATCGTATAACTCTGTTTAGTTGGTAACATCATTTTGTAATCCCCTGTGAGCGGGTCATAACTCACACAAACGGTGTCGCCATCCGTCATGGATTGGACGTTGATGCGAGCAGAAATAGGTTTGTTATCAGCTTTATTGTAAACGCCTCCCGTTAATTGAACAACTGCATTGGGTTTTATAGATTCAGGAATTGATAATTTAAAAATATCTTCGTCGCCCAGCGAATTCTCTTGAGAACTGAAATATGCAAAATCGGAAACACCAGAAATTGTAAAATATCCGTCCCATTCGGGTGTATTAATGGCCGACCCCAAATTTTCTGGTTCAGACCACTTTAACCAAGTATCATCTAATCTTTTACTTAAAAAAATGTCATTATTACCAAAACCACTAATTCCTTTGGTAGAAAAATAGAGGGTTTTGCCATCTGCTGCCAGGAAAGGAGTACTTTCTTCATCGGCAGAATTAATTTTTTTGCCTAAATCTTTTGGCTCTGACCAAGTATCGTCAGCTTGTAAAAATGAAACGTAAATGTCTTTTCCGCCTTGTGTTTCTGCAAATTGGCCCGTCATAATCATAACTCGACCGTTTGATGAATAGCTGTATTCGGCGTAATCAGATTTATTTCTAAAGTTTTTTACCGCTAACAGTTTTGGAAATCCCCAACCAGTTGGTGTTTTGTTGGACATGGACACCCCTTTTGACATCGAACCATCCTTCAAATAAATGTTATTGAGTAATATAGTCTTGCCATCGGGTGAAATTGAACAAATGGCATTATGTTCAGTATTATTGATTGGTTGCCCGATGGGTTTTGCCAAACCCCATTTGCCATCTTTTTGAATTTCAGAAAACCATACATCTTGATTTTTGGCAGTTCCCAAATTTTCAGGATGTTTCCAGCGGGTATAATACAATGTTTTACCGTCTGGAGAAATGACTGGCGCTATTTCTCGATAGGCAGAATTAACATTAGAACCTAAATTTTCTTTAATTATTTCGGAAGGCAAATTTTTAGCTACATTAATTGTCGCCTTAATGGGTATTTCAGATTGAGAAATTCCAATTGCGTCAATTTGATTCCAATCTTTAATTAGTTCGGTGTGTAAGACTATTTTGATACCTCTTACCCGAAAATTTGTTGGTTTAGGAAGAATTATATTTAACATTTTGCCAACATCGGCTGTTGGAGAATATTTGTTAACCCAGAGTAGTTTTAAATTGTCAAATTCATCAAAAGCTTCAACCTTAACGATTGATCCTTGTCCAAAATTTTGAGCAATTGCAACCTGACGGATAGTCATTAACGTATCAAAACCAACGATTAGAAATTCTTCTAGTGGATTATCTTGGGTTTGCGGTTGCCATGCACAAACACTCTTCCCAACTTGAGGTAAAACATTGGGTTTGCCTAAGGCTTGAATTGCTCGATTTTCTTTGGTAGTGTTGGCATCTACATATTCCGAGGAAAAAGCAATTACTCTACTTGCCCAAAAGATTTTTTGTGCGTAAGATTGAAGGTAAAGTAGGAAAAAAAAAAGGATTAAGGGAATTCTCATTGGGTAATTTATGGCTATGGAAGATTAAAAAACTGAAATTTCTTCACAAACTTTCAAAGACTTTTTCTCTTTTTTAATTCTCTCAAATGTTATTCGTTTTGCTTTTTGTTCCAATTTCAAGCCTTTTTGTATTTGAATGTTATGATCAAAATACTCAACTGCCCGTTGAACTTTATTTTTATTTATGGTTAAAAAATAAGGTCTCTTGCCATTTTTTTGAACTAAACGTGCATCCAATTTATAAATTGTACCTTCTGGGAATTCGGAAATGATTTTTATCGGGCAACCGACTTTCAAATCGCAGGGAATTCGTTGGCCATCAATGGTTTTTAGCCGAGGGCGGTTTCGACTGGTATCAAAATAAACGGTGGCGTAAATATCCAAGAAAACTTTTTTCTCCAATTCGGGTAATTCAGAAACTAAAGAAAGCTGCATGATTATTCTGAGATTTGATGGTAATGTATAAAATTAAGGAGAAAATGTCATTCCGTCAAGCAGTAGCCCATTCTTGATTGTCCTGTTCGTAAAATAAACTTCTTTTTCGGTGAAAACCTTATTTCTACTAGTTAAATTTGTCAAACGTCCGTTATTCAAATTATATTAAAGAACAAATTTGTGCATTATTGATTTAGGTTATAAAAAAATACGAATTTACCTTTCTTCTACAGAAATAAACTATTTACCAAAATGATGAAAAAAACTAATTTTAAGCTATTTTACCCGATTGTAACGGTAATATTTATGCTACTCAATGGATGTAGCAGTTCATCAATTGAGCCAATTTCAGTTAATAAATATTTAGTAAGTAGTTCATTAATAGGAAAATACGACAAATCTGCTCTGCAAACTAGAGTTAACGGATTTACGGGTGGTGTTGGTAATCCAACGGTTACACTACTGGTAAATGCTTTATTAAAATATGATATTAAAGCCTATAAGATTGTTTATAAAACCAAAAATACGGACGGGATGGAGATTGAAGCCTCGGGTGCATTAATAATTCCAACAGTTAATGGAGAGTCGATTCCAATGATTAGTCAACAACAACATGGTACGATCATACTGGATGCGCAAGCCCCTTCAAATTATCAAGCAAATAGTGAAGCCTATTCTATCGCTTCGATTTTTGCCTCCAGTGGTTACGTCATTGCGTGTCCTGATTATATAGGTTACGGTGTTTCTAAAAATGTTGTTCATCCTTACGAACACCGTGAAAGTTTGGCTCAAGCCAGTTTGGATATGATTCGGGCTTCTTCAGAATTTGTGTCGAACGAGAAAATCAATTGGAACAAAAAATTAATGCTTACTGGTTATTCACAAGGCGGTTTTGCTACAATGGCTTTACAGAAAAAGATTGAAGAACAATTCTCGACAGAGTTTAATTTAGTGGCATCAACTTGCGGGGCAGGCGCTTACAACAAAACTCAATTTATGAAGGATTTATTCAACAATTCTACCCACGGAATTGCAGAATACAATCAGTTGTACATTTGGGTAATACAAACTTACAATCGATTGTATGGCCTCAACAGATTGATGAATACTTTCTTTAAAGAGCCGTACGCAACGGATGTTCAAGCAAATGGAAATAACGCAACAATTAATGTAAGTTTTAATTTAGCTATCAATGAAACTTTTAAGAAAAACGTAAACGATGGAACAGATACCAAATTTTTGGAAGCCGTTAGAGATAATGATGTTTTTGATTGGGCAGCCAAAACCGAAACACAATTATTTCATGGGGATGCCGACCAACAGGTATTTTATTCAAATTCAGTTACGGCGGAAAAAGCAATGAAGGCGAAAGGGGGAAAGGTGACTTTATTTACCACCGTAGGTGGAACGCATGGATCAACACTTTCTGATTATGCCCTCGGAACGTTTAGTTTTTTTAATGGAAAGCGATAAAATAAATAATTACCGCAATAATTTTGGGGACGCTTAAAATAGCAAGGGGATATGAAATTTAGATTTCTTATCCCCTTGCTATTTGGTAAAAGATAATTATTTCAAATTACTCAAAAATTCCACCACATCCCTTAATTCTCTTTTGCTTAACAAACTACCCATCGGTGGCATGCTTGAAGGCATATTTTCACGCTTCGCAATTCTTGACACTGGAATTACTAAAGGCTCAGCATCGGAAGTTGTAATGGTTAATTCGGTGGTGGTTTCTTTAGCTAACGTTCCGAAAACTTCTTGTCCATCCGTTAACTTCAAGGAAACCGAACCATAACCAGGCGATAATCTAGCACTTGGATTCACCAAAGCTTCTAAGATTTGCTCACGAGTAAGAATTGAGGCGATTTTTTTCAGTGATGGTCCAACGGCACCACCGTCTGAGGCATTTCCAGCGGTATGACAACGCACGCACTGTGCAACTGAATTATAATTGAAAATATTTTTGCCAACCTCTTTATTTCCTCCAAAAAGACTGGCTGAATAATCTTCTGAAACCGCATCTGCGGGTTTAATACTGGCAATTTTACTTTTCAAATCAGCCAAACCTGTTTTTTCAATGGATTCGTTCAACTCTAAATATAGACTTGGGGAAAGCTGTTTGTTTTTCAACTTTTCGATTAAATCCGAGAAAATAACTTTGGTTTTATCAGCTTTCATTTTTCCCAAAACCATCAATAATTGTTGTTGTTCTTTTATGCCCCCTTGGGTGAAAATTGTGTTGGCAAGAATCGGTAAGCTTTCTTTGGAAACATTGTTATCGTTCAATAAACTGACCGAAACTGACCGCACGCTTTCTTCCTTGTCTTCCAATCCTTTTCTGATGTAATGCTCAATTTCTTGAAAGTTTAATTGACTTAATACGGGTAAAATAGCCGACTTTACTTTTGAATTTGAGGTTTCATCATACATTTTGGCCAAATCACTGTTAGCTTTTGTTAAGCCTAAATCACCTATTAATCCAGCTACAGCAATTTGAGTTTCTACACTTTTTTCTTTTAAAAAGTTTACTAGATATGGTTGAACTTTAGTTTTTATGATTAGTGCATCTCGCTGAATTTTACCTCTATTTCTACCATCGACTCGGTCTAAAACCGAAGGATTTACCCAAGAACCCAAAGTCAACAAAGCTTCCGATTTTATGTTATCCCTGATATCTGTTCTTGATGCAAAAGCAATTAATAAATCCAATTCTTTATCACCACCAACTCTTAAAGCTGCATTAATGGCTCGGCGTAAAAGTGGTTCGGCCGTAAATCTTGTCTCTTTTAATGTGGCTGCCAGTGCTGGTAAAGCGGCCTCAATTGAGTAGTCATCGTTTATGGCTCTCGCTACTTCCGTGACGATGTATTCATCTTCATCCTTCAAAAATAAAGCGATATTTGTATTTTGTAATTTCCTTAAAACCAAGACTGCTGCTGTTCGCAAAGCTTTGCTTGGATTTTTTACTAAGGCAACCATCGGCTCAACTTGTCCAATTTTTGATAAAGCCAAAACAGCCGCATGTCGAAGATAAAGATCTTCATCATTGTTGGCTTTCAGCATTTCGATTAAGGGTTGAACGGCACCTTCATATGCGATTTTGCCAATGGCCTCAGCCGCATAAAATTTTACCCTCGGATGCTCATTTTGTAACAATGGAATTAAATTTTCACCAACCGTCGCAATTTTTGCATCCCCTAACATTTTGGCCGATTGGGCAACTATTTCATTGTCTTTGTCTTTCAATAATTCAATTAACGTGGGAGCTAATGTTTTATTCAATCTGGTTAATTGTCCAATTCCCCAAATTCCATGAATCCTCGATAATTGATTTTCACGTTGCAAAATTGCCTTTTTCAACATGGGCAAACCCAATCCATCACGATTTACTAATTCAAACTGTGCTTTTTGACGAATACGCATATCCACATTTGAAAGTAATGAATACAGCATTTCACTGGTTTGTATGGGATAATCTAATTGAATTAAACGTTTGGTTTCCAGTCGAATAGCTTCCAAATCATTGGTTTCTTTAGTTACATCCAATTTCCAAACTCTTCCGTAATCTTTGGCATCCCACCCATTGATCCAGTCGGCCACGTATAATGCGCCGTCGGGTCCAAATCTAATGCCCGTTGGCAAAATGCCATTCAAGATATTTTTTTCGCCGTCTAATTCAAAACTCGCACCTTTGGCTTTTAGACCGAACGACCAGATTGGCGAACGGGATGGATTTCCTACAAATTCAACTAAGAAAAATTTATTCTTCCAAACCGAACCCAAAGCCGTTCCTGGGTTATAAACCATACCCGTTGGGCCATTATGAAAATTCATGATGGGGGGAATAATATAAGCCGCCTGGCCTTCCCAACGTGGTTTAAACAGTTTTTCATCCATCCAAACGTTGTATTTGTTATTTTTCGGGTCAGTATATTTCCCATATTGCCAATTTGAGCGCCAACCTGCATCAGAACCTTGCACGACATGAACCAAACGCTCGCTTTCACCTGGATGGTCTCCATCATTATCCGAAGAAATTAAATTGCCGTAATCATCAAATACAAATTCGTGGGTATTGCGTAAACCAGTAGCAAAAATCTCAAATTCACTGCCATCTGGATTTGAACGGGCAATAATTCCAGAATTGGGATTGACCGATTTCTTACCATCGGGAGACGTTAAATTTGCGCCAATATCACCGATGTTCCAGTAAATTTTTCCGTCTGGACCTTCAATAATCCCCGACATTCCGTGACCGCCAAAACCGATATGAACGCCGTATCCATGACTAATTGATGTTTTTTTGTCATAAATTCCATCGCCATTGGTATCTTTTAGTCGCCATAAATCAGGCGCAATACCGACGAAAGCATCCTTTTTTCTGATTAATAAACCGCCCGCAACATCCGAAATTTCTTCGTTGAAATCATTGAGAACTCGGGTTGAAATATCCGCAATTCCATCATTATTTTTATCTTCCAAACGCCACACTTCATCTTTTTCAACGGTTAAATCGTGCCAATCATGGATTCCATCATTGTTTAAATCTTTTAACCAGCTGTTTTTTGCACTATTTTCTGCAGAAAAAGTTTTCTTTAAAAATGCCCTTCTATCTTCAACGGTTTTGAAACTGATGGATTCAATCATCCAATCACGATGTCCACGAATATCAAATTCAGAGTTTTT